>FLOH01000121.1_pt1 | contig 221618 bp, 225 predicted proteins | sample 756751 | NCBI WGS metagenome assembly FLOH01 (sample SAMEA4026879, study PRJEB14308) | marine metagenome | biome: coastal water; material: water | depth 74 m
AGGCGCAAGGCGCTCCCAGACCTGGTCATTCAAAACAAATCGCTTTCCGCCCATCACAAACTCCCTTTTGGAAGCTTGAATCAGAAATCAACGCCGTTGGGAATCCTAAATGTCCACAGACCCTAGTTACTATCTGACAAAAGCGGTTGTTGGAGCGAGTGCAGCGAAAGTCAGCTTTGTCCCGCATTGCAGACACTGCCTTCTTTCAAAGTGGCAGCCCCGGGGGCTAGCCCGACACCGTCAGCTTCACCATCACATACGTATTATACCGGCAGAAGTTTTCCGAGTTGCGGACTTTTTCGTTCAGCCTTTGGTCGATCCGCGCGCGGCGGCGTTTGCTGAACAGCAGCTTTACCATCTGGCGCAGGGTGCCGCGCATCAAGGGGTGCGAAGCGGCGATGCCGGTGTCTATGCGGGTGATGGCGTGGCCGATGACGTTGAACAATTCCTGCTCGACATCAACCGAGGGGGCGACGGCGGTTGTGATGTCTTCGAGCGATACGACGGTCAGTGGATGGCTGGCGATTGCCGCGTGAAAATCGCTGAGGGCATGGCCGCCGCCGACTTTGGCACCTTCATCCGTGGCCGCAAAAAATGCCGGGGTGCGAAAGCAATCAGCGATGATGATTGCACCATCCGGGGCCAGAAGTGCTTGGGCTTTGGGGAGTGACTCGGTTAACGGGATGTACTGAAAGCTTTCCGAGAACAGGCAGATATCGAAGGTTTTCCCGGATTGGAAATCTTCAAAAAGGCATTCGTGCACTGTCGCTGTCGGGCCAGCGTTTTCGCGGCAGCGCTGGGCCAGAAAGGGGCTGGGGATGACGATGTCGACGTGATGGCCCATGGCGACCAGTTTCTTGGCGGTTTCACCGGCGCCGCCACCAATATCAAGGATGCGCAGGTTCTTGCGTTTGGGTAAAAGCCGGAACAGTTTTTCGGTATAAGCTTCCTGCGCGCGACCGATATTTTCAGCGCAAACATTCCAGGCGGGATCCCACAGGCCGTAATGCAGGTTCTCCTTGCCGGTCAGGAATTTTGAGAAGGCCAGACCGATATCGAGACCGATGGCGCGGGTGTCGGTCCTTTTTTTGGGTTTTGCCATTGGAAACGTGCCGCCTTGTCTGAGGTCGTGGTGGCTTAGCCAATGTTGCAGCAGAGGGGAAGGGGAAATCCTGCGTCAGGTGACCTGTGCGTGGAATTCACGGATAACCCGTTCGTAGGTGTCGCGCTTGAAGGGTACGATGCGTGACAGCAGTTCCTCGGGGGCAAGCCAGCACCAGCGGTTGAATTCGGGTTCGGCGGTTTGGATGTTGATCAGGGTGTCGTCGCCCAGAAACCGCATCAGGAACCAGCGTTGTTTCTGGCCGCGATAGCGACCTTTCCACAGTTTCGGCACCAGGTAATGCGGTAACTCATAGGGAATCCAGTCGGCAGTTTCCGCCAGGACTTCTACGGCGTTGGCGGGAATTCCGGTTTCTTCTTCCAGTTCGCGCAGGGCGGCATCGCGGGGGTCTTCGTTTGCCTCGACGCCACCTTGCGGCATCTGCCAGGCATCCAGTGCGCTGTCGATGCGCTGTCCGGCAAATATCCGGCCTTCGCGGTTGCAGATCATGATACCGACGCAGGGCCTGTAGGGCAGCGCGTTGATCTGTTCAGGTGTCATGGCTGATCTGTCTTTCATTTAATCGCCGTCTGGCAGGCAGGCGGTTGCCCGTCTGCCAGACAATTTCCACCGGCCTAATTTGCCTTTTTAAGCACCGAAAGGCCGCGCAGCAAGTCCAGCGCATAGGACATCTGATAATCCTCATCGCGTTTCTTGGCGGTTTCTTCCTGCAAACGACGCTCTTCCTGAAGCTGGTTTTTCTCGTCTTCGGTCAGGCTGTCATTCGACAGACTGCCGCGAAGGCCCGCTTCGGTGCGTTGTTTGCGTTTGGATTCTTCGTCAGCGGTTTCAACACCTTGTGGGCGCTGTTCGACCAGAATGTCCGGCGAGACACCCAGATTTTGGATCGACCGGCCTGATGGCGTGTAATAGCGCGCGGTTGTCAGGCGCATCGCCCCGTCACCTTGCAGCGGCATGATGGTTTGCACAGAGCCTTTGCCAAAACTGTTGGTGCCAACAATAACGGCGCGACGATGATCTTTGAGCGCGCCTGCGACGATTTCCGATGCCGAGGCAGAACCGCCGTTGATCAAGACCACAATCGGTTTGCCGTCGGTCAGATCGCCCGGCGTAGCGTTATAGCGTTCGCTGTCTTTTGCGTCGCGCCCGCGGGTTGAGACGATTTCGCCTTTATCAAGGAACGCGTCAGACACCCGGATCGCCTGATTAAGCAAACCGCCCGGATTGTTGCGCAGGTCCAGAACAACGCCATTGATGTTGTCGATGCCACCGGCTTCGGTGATGGCCTTTTTCAGGCCGTCTTGCAGATTTGCATAGGTCTGATCGGTGAACGAACTGATCCGCAAGATAACGGCGTCTGCTTCGGTGCGCACTTTGACGGCGGCAATCTTGATGGTGTCGCGAATGATCGACACGTCAAAGGGTTCATCAATATCTTTGCGCAACACAGTGATGACAATTTCCGACCCAACCGGGCCGCGCATCATGTCGACCGCTTCGTTCAGGTTCAGGCCTTTGACGGCTTCACCGTTAACATGGGTGATCAGGTCGCCCGATTGGATGCCGGCCTCGGCAGCCGGGGTTCCGTCGATTGGCGACACGACTTTGATATAGCCGTCTTCCTGTGTCACTTCGATGCCCAGACCGCCGAATTCACCGCGAGTTTGCACCTGCATGTTGTCAAAGTCTTTGGGCGGCAAATAGCTGGAATGCGGGTCAAGTGAGGTCAGCATGCCATTGATCGCGGCTTCGATCAGCTCGGCTTCATCGACTTCTTCGACATATTGACTGCGGATGCGTTCGAAAATATCGCCGAACAGGTCAAGCTGTTCATAGGTCGATTTTTTACGGCTTGCCTCGTCGGCGATCAGCGGACCTGCGATTTGTGATGTCAGGATTGCACCGGCGAGGATGCCTCCGATTGCGGCCATTAGGTGTTTGTTCATCTCTTTTCCTATTTATCTGCCAAGGCGAACCATGCCCCCGGATCGACTGGGTTACGATCCTGTCTGATCTCTATATAAAGGGTTTCCTGACGAATTTCGCCATTTCCCTGTGACGCCTCGACCAGAAAATCCCTGGCTGCGGGGTCTGAGCCACGCAAAAGTCCGACGGGGTCTCCTGCGGAAAGAATCTGACCGACCTCTCCGTATACTTCTCCTAACCCAGCGAGAACTATCAGGTAACCCGCTTCCGGCTCAAGGATAATCACATTACCGTAGTCAAGCAGTGGGCCAAGATAGCGAATTGTTGCCGCAAATGGGGCTGTGACCAGTGAAACCGACGGGGCCGACAGGATAATGCCGGGGTGACGCAGGCCAGAGGCGTCCGCTTCGTTGAACCGCCGCAGCAGCGCGCCAAATACCGGTAAAGGGATTTTGCCGCGCGCCGCCGCGAAACTTGCGGGGACCTCAGGCGCGCTGTCAAAAGGCAAATCAGCCAATCCGTGCGCAAAGCCGTTTAGGGTTTCGCTGTTACGCAGCAACGTATCCAATTGTTCGGCATCGGAAATGAAACGCTTTGGCAGGTTCGTGCGCTCGCCGATGGCTTTGGTCAAAGCAACACGGGCGTCCTGAACGGCCTTCAGACCGGATTCAAGATCGTCTTTGGCGGCGGTTTGAAGGGCTTGCAAAAGCATCATTTCTTCAAGTTCGGCGCGCAGATCTTCGGCGCGGCGCAGCAGTGACGGTGTCACCTCGGACAATATCTGACCAGACCGGGCGGTGTCCAGAGGTCCCGATGGGTGGATCAGCAGCAGGGGCGTCGAGGCGCGCTCCAGGGTTTGCAGAACACCCAGTAATTGCGAAAGCTGGTTACGCCGTGCCTCGATTTGCAGTTTCAGGGAATACTCACGAATGGCGGCCCGTCGCAGACTTTCGCGCATCGCCTGAAGGCCTTGTTCATAGGCCCGGATCGTATTGCTGAGGGCGCTGACGCGATCACGGGCTTCGCGCGCGTCGGTCAAGGCCTGCGTCGCTGCGCGCAAGTTTTCGGCGGCATTGCGGGCGGCAAAAACGGGCTCGTCGCTGGCGGCCAACGCAAGGTTGGGCAAGGTCAGGCATAAAGCCAGCGTAAGGGCGCGTGCGATCTTCATGGCAAAAGCAAACTTTGGCCGGTCATTTCCGGGGGCTGCGGAAGACCCATCAATTGCAGAAGTGTGGGGGCGAGATCGGCCAATCGCCCGCCTTTGCGCAATGTCGCGTTCTGCGGGCCGCCGACCAGAATTACCGGCACCGGGTTGGTTGTATGGGCGGTGTGCGGGTTGCCGGTTTCCGGGTCAACCATGGTTTCGCAATTGCCGTGATCGGCGGTGATGATCATTGCACCACCTGCCTGCGCCAGCGCTTTGATGGTGGAGTTTAGGCCATGGTCCACAGCCTCGCAGGCGGCGATTGCCGCCGACTGATCGCCGGTGTGGCCGACCATATCGGGGTTCGCGTAATTCACCACGATCAGATCATACCCGTGTTCGATCGCCGCCACCAAACGATCTGTCACTTCAACTGACGACATTTCCGGCTGCAAATCATAGGTCGCGACTTTGGGAGATTTGGGCATCATCCGATCTTCGCCTTTTTCTGGCGTCTCCTGACCGCCATTCAGGAAAAATGTGACATGCGGGTATTTTTCGGTTTCCGCCAGTCGGAACTGGGATTTGCCATGGATGGCCACCCAATGGCCCAGCGTGTTGATGATGTTTGCCTTGGGGAACAGCACATCCATATAGGCGTTGTGCTGGTCGGAATAGCTGGCCATGCCGGCCATCGCTGCCAGTTCGGCGCGTTTGCTGATCTCAAAAGCATCGAATGTTTTGTCGCCAAGGGCGGCCATGAGTTCGCGCGCCCGGTCGGCCCGAAAGTTAAGGCACAAAATGCCGTCGCCGTCTTTTGTGCCTTGGTAGGTGCCGATCACCGTGGGCGAAATGAACTCGTCGCTTTCGCCGCGGGCGGTGGCATCTGTAATCGCCTGCGCCGGATTGGCAGCTGCGTGACCTTTTGCGTGCACAATTGCGTCATAGGCCAGTTTGACGCGCCCCCAGCGGTTGTCGCGGTCAAGGGCGTAAAACCTGCCGATGACCGTGGCGATACTGGCGTTTGACGGGCTGGCTGCGGCCAGTGTGGCAAGATCATTTGCAGCAGAACCCGGAGGCACATCGCGCCCATCGGTCAGCGCGTGGATGTTGACAGGCACCCCGGCTGCGGCAATCACATTTGCGGCAGCGATCAAGTGGTTGATATGCGCGTGAACTCCGCCATACGAGGCCAGCCCGATCAGATGCGCAGTGCCGCCCGTGGATTTAAGCTTTGCGATGAACGCGACCAAAGCCGGATTGCTGGCAAAGCTGCCGTCTTCTATCGCCAGATCAATTTTACCAAGATCCATCGACACAACCCGGCCAGCACCGATGTTCATATGCCCGACTTCGGAATTTCCCATTTGCCCATCCGGCAAGCCGACATCACGGCCACAGGTTTTGAGCGTGGCGTTTGGGCAGGTCGCCATCAGGCGATCAAATGTTGGGGTATTGGCAAGTACCGGTGCATTATTCGCGCGTTCCGTCCGAAGGCCCCAGCCATCAAGGATGCACAGAATAACAGGTTTCGGGGTCGTCATATGCTCGAATTTTCCGCGTTTCCTAGGGTTCTAGGCCCTGGACGGGAAAGAGGCAACTGTAAGGGTATTCACAAACGGTTTTTGTCGGCAGGCAGGCGATGGGGTTTCGGTTGGATTAAATCCGATGATAGGGCGCTCCGGCCAAAATCGACGCGGCGCGGTAAAGCTGTTCGGCCAGCATTGCCCGCACCAACATATGTGGCCAGACCATGGCGCCAAAAGAAATCGCTGCATCGGCTTTTGTGCGCAAAGTTGGATCAATACCATCGGCGCCACCAATAACGAAAACGATGTCCTGACGGCCCTGATCGCGCCAGCTTGCCAGCATCGTTGCGAAATCCGGTGACGACAGCGTCTTGCCGCGTTCGTCCAGAATACAGATCAATGACCCGCTGGGAATGGCACGTTCAAGCAGGGCTGCCTCGGCCTGCATGCCGCCGCCCTTTTTATCTTCGACTTCGATGATGGTTGCCGGGCCCAAGCTTAATGCCCGTCCGGATCTTTCAAAGCGTTCCAGATAGTCGGTGGTCAAAAGCCGCTCTGGGCCTTGTCGCATACGGCCAACAGCGCAGATATGGACCCGCATTCAGACCGATTCTGCGGCGATCGCTGCGGGGAGCCACATTTTCTCAAGCTGATAAAACTCGCGCACTTCGGGGCGAAAGATGTGAACGATCACATCACCACAATCCAGCAAGACCCAGTCACCGGCCTGACGGCCTTCGATCCGGCAGGACCTGCCTAGAACTTCCTTAAGCGCATCATTCAGCTTTTCGGACATGGCAACGACCTGACGGGTCGACCGCCCTGAGGCGACAACCATGTAGTCAGCCATTTCCGATTTGCCTTGCAGCGCGATCGAAATAACATCTTCGGCCTTGTCTTTTTCAAGATTGGAAAGGATCAAAGCAAGCAGCTCGCTGCCAGGCTTGCCTTTTTCGGCGGCTGCAGTTGTGCCACCTGTGGCGACCGGGCTTTTGGCCGCTTCTACGTCTTCGGACAGGACAATGTCCTCCTTACATGGGGCGCCACAAATGAAGGGCCCTGACGCCGAGCCTTGGGTAAGGCTAACAGAATCAGGACCAATTCTCAAGGTATCGGCGGGTTTCGGATCAGGCCCTTACCAGCTTTTCATATTCGAGCGCAATATGGGTCGCCATTTCACCGACTTCAAACTTGTAGTTCCCGATCTGGCCAACCGGTGTAACCTCGGCTGCGGTGCCGGTCAGCCAGCATTGTTCAAAGGTTTCAAGCTCTTCCGGCATGATATGGCGTTCGTTAACCTTGATCTGGTCGGCCTTGAGCATCCCTATAACTGTCTGGCGGGTCAGCCCGTTCAGAAAGCAATCGGCCAATGGGGTGTGAACTTCGCCGTCACGGACGAAGAAAATATTGGCACCTGTTGCCTCAGCGACATAGCCGCGATAGTCGTACATCAACGCATCCGAGCAGCCTTTGGCCTCGGCGGCGTGTTTGGACATCGTGCAAATCATGTAAAGACCCGAGGCTTTTGCGGCCGATGGAATTGTTTCAGGCGAGGGGCGTTTCCATTTGGAAATATCGAGCTTAGCGCCCTGCATTTTGGCGTCGCCGTAATAGGCGCCCCATTCCCACGCAGCAACCGCCATCCGAACCGGATTGCGCGCCGCAGCGACACCCATATCTTCGCCTGAGCCGCGCCATGCCAGAACCCGCACATAGGCGTCATCCCAGCCATTGGCCGCCAGCACGTCGTATTTGGCCCGCTCGATCTGGTCGATTGTATAAGGAACTTCGAAGTCGATCATCTTGGCTGACTTTTGCAACCGGTCTGAATGCGCCTCGGATTTGAAGATTTTGCCGTTATAGCAGCGTTCGCCTTCGAACACCGCCGAGGCATAGTGCAGGGCATGTGTCAGGATATGCACATTGGCATCGCGCCAAGGGACCAGCGCCCCGTCCATCCAGATTCGCCCCTCGCGATCGTCGTATGCACCAGCCATAACGCATTCCCTTGTTTTTGACCGGCCCCGTGCCGATCTTTGCGAATGTTACGCGATTAGGTCCGTATCGGACACAATATTACGAAAATTCGCCGGTTTGCTAGCATTTGATTCTTGGAATGTCAACAAGACTGACATAAACTCGGGCCAACGGGCACAAAATGTGAATGAACAGAATACGGATGCAGGATCAGCAACAGACCAGCCAGTTGACTGACGGTGAAAACCAGAAATTTCTGACTGATGATCAGTTACGCAAGGGCATTGAAGCGATGTTTTTTGCGTATCGTGGGTTTACCGCCGACCCGGACAAAATCCTTGAAAACTATGCTTACGGGCGGGCGCATCACCGGGCTATTCACTTTATCGGTCGCTCGCCTGGTACGACAGTTAACAACCTGCTGGATATTCTGGCGGTCACCAAGCAGTCGCTGAACCGTGTGCTGCGCACGCTGGTCGACGATGGTTTGGTCGAAAGCCGCATCGGCAGACAAGACAAACGCGAACGGAACCTATACCTTACGGAAAAGGGCCGTGCGCTGGAACAAGACCTGTCCGAGGCACAGCGCAAGAGGATGCGCGCTGCTTACAGCGCTGCGGGCCTGGAAGCTGTGACGGGGTTCCGCCGTGTATTAGAAGAAATCATGGACCCGCAGATGCGCAATCTTTTGCAGGCGATGACGGACGGTGGATGACAATGGCTGATCTTCTTGATGCGCATTTGCTGATTGTGGATGACGACGAACGCATTCGCGGCCTGCTGAAGAAATTCCTCAGTCGACACGGTTACTGGGTCACCACGGCACGCGATGCGGCGCATGCACGGCGACTGTTGGAAGGGCTGGAATTTGATTTGATCGTGCTGGATGTGATGATGCCGGGTGAAGATGGCCTGAGCCTGACACGCAGTCTGCGCGAAACGCTGCAAACCCCGATCCTGTTATTGACGGCCAAGGGTGAATCCGCGGACCGGATCAGTGGGCTGGAGGCCGGGGCCGACGATTACCTGGCAAAGCCGTTTGAACCCAAGGAACTGGTATTGCGAATCAACTCTATTCTGCGCCGCGTTCCCAAGCCCGAGATTGAAAAGGATGTACCCAAAACACTGCAATTGGGCGCGATCCGGTATGATATGCAGCGTGGCGAGATGTGGCAGGGCGCGGTTCTGATCCGGCTGACGTCTACGGAAAGCCTGCTGATGAAAATATTCTCGGCCCAGCCGCATATGGCCGTCAGTCGCTACAAACTGGTTGAAGAACTGGGCCGCGATAACGGGCAGGCGCAAGAGCGTGCGGTTGATGTTCAGATCACGCGGCTTCGGCGCAAGATCGAAAACGATCCCAAACAGCCGCGTTACCTGCAAACCGTGCGCGGTTCAGGCTATATGCTGTCGCCGGATTAAGCGAATTTGTTTGACTTATTCGCCAAGACGTGATTATGCACCCTCAGCATTTGGGAGACCCATTGGTCTTACCCGTGAAACGCTGAGCTTTCCTTAAACCGATGTTCAGAAAAATGCTGCGACTGACCTTGCGGGCTACCATCCGGATTGTCTTGTCGCATTCGACAAGCACGTGATGCAGGCGGCCCATGGTCATCGGCAAAACCTTACATGAGAAAGATACATTGTGAATTTTACTGAACTCGGCCTGAAAAAGCCGATCCTGGCCACATTGGCCAAAGCGGGCTATGAAACGCCTACACCGATCCAATTGCAGGCGATCCCGCCGGTTCTTGACGGACGCGACGTTGTTGGGCTGGCGCAAACCGGCACCGGCAAAACAGCGGCCTTCGCGCTGCCGATCATCCATCGCCTGACGATGGGCGACCTTTCGGGTGGTTTCCGCCCTGTGCGGGCCTTGATCCTGTCACCAACCCGCGAGCTGGCCTCGCAGATCGAAGCAAGCTTTCGCACCTATGGCGGCTCGATGGGGCTGCGCACAGCGGTCGTTGTTGGTGGCGTTTCGGTCAAAAAGCAGATCCATACGCTGAAAGTTGGAGTGGATGTTCTGGTTGCGACACCCGGCCGTCTGGAAGATTTGCTGGCCCAAAAGGCCCTGCAACTGAACGCGATCGAGATTGTGGTTCTGGACGAGGCTGACCAGATGCTGGATATCGGGTTTATGCCCGCGATCAAACGTATTCTGGGCATGTGCCCGAAATCGCGGCAAACACTGTTATTCTCGGCAACCATGCCGAAGGAAATCAAGGTGTTGTCCAATGATTACCTGAAGAAACCGGTAGAAGTTTCAGTCGCTCCTGCGGCAGCAACGGCGGACCGGATTGATCAGACCGTCATGCATATGCGCCATGAAGATAAAGTCAGCGCGATTGCCAAGCTGGTGCGCACCCATCCCGGCAAACGGATCATCGTGTTTACCCGTACCAAACGCGGTGCTGATAAAGTGTCGCGCAAACTCAATAGCGAGGGTCTGGGATCAGACGCCATTCACGGCAACAAATCCCAAGGTCAGCGCGAGCGGGCTTTGGCGGCGTTCAAAGCAGGCACAGCGCCGGTGCTGATCGCAACCGACATTGCAGCGCGCGGCATTGACGTGCCGGGCATTGAATTGGTGGTAAATTACGATCTGCCGAATGTGCCGGAAAGCTATGTGCACCGCATTGGCCGTACGGCGCGTGCTGGGGCTTCGGGCTTTGCCGTGTCGTTTTGTGCGGCTGACGAGCTTAAGCAACTGCGCGATATCGAAAAGCTGATCCGGATCAACATTCCGGCTCTGGCTGTTGATGGGGCGCAAATCCCGGATCGGGCGGCGCAAGCAAGCCCGCGCAATCCGGACCGCGCCAAGCCGCAAGGCCAACAACGCCGCCGGTTCACTCCGAAAAGCGGTGGTGGCGGAAATCGCCGGCGCGTTTCAGCGTAACGTTATTTTGCGGCCCGAATTCGTATCCGGGCCGCAAAACCCATAATATTCACAAAACCGAATAGCGTCGTCTTGCCTGCCCGCGGGGCATGACATAACGTTTGCCGATGACCACAGCTTTTCTATCGCATAACGATTGCCTGAACCATTTAACGCCCCCCGGTCACCCCGAACGGGTTGAACGGATGCAGGCGATAAACGCGGCTTTCGCGGCCCCTGAATTTTCGAGTCTGAAACGTGTTGCTGCGCCGATTGGCGAAGACGCGCATGTTCTGCTTGCCCATCCCGTGGCCTATTTGGACATGATCCGCGCGGCGGTGCCGGTCAGCGGTCTTCGCTCGCTGGACCCTGACACGCATATGTCGCCCGGATCGTTTAACGCCGCGATGCGTGGGGTGGGTGGTAATGTAAAAGCCGTGGATATGGTTTTGGCCGGTGAGGTTTCCAATGCCTTTGTTGCCTGTCGTCCACCCGGGCACCATGCTGAAAAATCCACAGCGATGGGGTTTTGTCTGTTCGGCAACGTGGCGATTGCCGCGAAATACGCCTTGGACCATCACGGGCTGAACCGGGTTGCGATCATTGATTTTGATGTGCATCACGGCAACGGCACGCAGGATCTGGTGTGGGATGATCGCCGGATATTTTTCGCCTCGACCCACCAAATGCCGCTGTATCCGGGTACCGGGGCACCGTCAGAAACCGGGGCGCATAATAACATCCTGAACGTCCCGCTTGACCCCGGCACGGGTGGAACGATGTTTCGCCAAAAGATGCGGGATTTGGTTTTGCCGGCGGTCGAGGCGTTTCAACCTGAAATGATCTTCGTATCTGCCGGTTTTGACGCGCATCGTGATGACCCGTTGGCGAACCTTAATCTGATTGAGGATGATTTTACCTGGGCAACGCAGGCAATTTGCGATTTGGCTGATAGGGTCGCAGGGGGTCGTATCGTCTCGACTCTGGAAGGTGGATATGATTTGGAAGCGCTGGCGGCCTCGGCTGTCGCGCATGTACGAGTATTGATGGAGCGGGGCGTATGACCGACAAGCCTGTGGCAGATATGAGTTTCGAAGATGCGATGGCGGAACTTGAACGCGTCGTCAGCCAGTTAGAAGGCAGCAAAGTCGCACTTGAAGACAGCATTGCCTTATACGAACGTGGCGAAGAGCTGAAAAAGCATTGCGAAGCCAAGTTGAAATCGGCGGAAGAAAAAGTTGCGCAAATCACCCTTGGCAGCGACGGGCAACCGAGCGGCACGAAACCGGTTGAAAGCCTGTGACGATGTTTAAAGACCGCCTGCAAGGCCATACCGCCCGTGTTGAAGCTTGCATGAAAGACCTTTTCAAAGACCTGGGGGACGGCAAACTTGCCGACGCGATGCGCTATGGCGCGCTGTCAGGTGGCAAACGCTTGCGGGCGTTTCTGGTTTTAGAAGGTGCCGATCTTTACCGGGTTCCGTTGGCCAACGCGGATCGCGTGGCTGCCGCGGTTGAATGTATGCATGCCTATTCGCTGATCCATGACGACTTGCCGTCGATGGATGATGATGATTTGCGACGCGGATTGCCGACAGTTCACAAGAAATGGGACGAAGCGACAGCGGTTTTGGCGGGGGATGCCCTGCAGACCATGGCGTTTGAAATCCTGGCGTCGCCCCGAACATCAACGGACGCAAATATCCGTTTGCGGTTGATTTCGTCGCTGACTGGTGCAGTTGGGGCGTCAGGTATGGTGCTTGGGCAGGCACAGGATATTGCAGCGGAAACCGCGACAGTGCCTTTGACGCTGGAACAGATCACTGAACTTCAAGCCAACAAAACTGGTGCTTTGTTTACATGGTCGGCGGTTGCCGGACCAGTGCTTGGAAATTCCGACACCACCACAATGCGCAACTATGCCGAGGCGATTGGTCTGGCATTTCAGATCGCCGACGACATTCTTGATGTCGAAGGCGATGCCACCAAGGCGGGTAAGCGGCTGCAAAAAGATCAGGCGGCTGGCAAAGCGACTTTTGTATCATTGCTGGGGGTTGATGGCGCGCGCAAAAAGGCCGCTGAATTGGTGGAACGGGCCTGTGATGGACTGGAAATCTTTGGTGGAACCGCCAAAAACCTGCGCGATTTGGCCCGCTTTATCATTGATCGCGATATGTGATAGACGGGGTTAAACCCGGGAATGATGTTTTGACTGAATTGAACCGACCTTTGACGCCATTGCTTGACCGGGTGAAATCGCCAGCCGATCTGAAAACCATGTCGGATGCTGAACTTCATGCGTTGGCGGATGAAGTGCGGGCGGAAACGATCTCGGCGGTTTCGGTTACTGGCGGGCATCTTGGGGCTGGCTTGGGCGTTGTCGAATTGGCCACGGCTTTGCACGCGGTTTTTGACACGCCGAAAGATCGGTTGATCTGGGATGTCGGGCACCAGTGTTATCCGCACAAAATTTTGACCGGACGACGCGACCGAATTCGCACGCTGCGCCAACCCGGCGGTCTGTCGGGTTTCACCAAGCGCAGTGAAAGTTCCTATGACCCGTTTGGGGCGGCGCATAGTTCAACCTCGATCTCGGCAGCCCTCGGTTTTGCGGTGGCACGTGATCTGGGTGGGTCACCCGAACCTGGCCTTGGGGATGCGATTGCGGTGATCGGTGACGGGGCGATGTCAGCGGGCATGGCGTTTGAGGCACTGAACAATGCCGGGCATTTGGGTAAACGTTTGTTTGTGGTGCTGAATGACAATGAAATGTCGATCGCCCCGCCTGTTGGCGCGTTGTCGGCTTATCTGTCGCGGCTTTATGCCGGGGATCCGTATCAGGAATTGAAGGCCGCCGCCAAGGGTGCGATCAGTTTGCTGCCGGAACCGTTTCAGGAAGGTGCGAGGCGCGCCAAGGAAATGGTCAAGTCAATGACCGTTGGCGGCACGCTGTTTGAGGAACTTGGGTTTTCCTATGTCGGGCCGATTGATGGTCATGATATGGAACAATTGCTGGCCGTTTTACGTACCGTTAAGGCAAGGGCGGATGGGCCGACGTTGATCCATGTTCTGACCCGTAAGGGTAAAGGCTATGGCCCGGCCGAGGCCGCGTCGGATAAACACCACGCGGTTGCGAAATTTGATGTGGTTTCCGGCACGCAGCACAAAGCGCCATCGAATGCGCCAAGTTATACCAAAATATTTGCGCAAAGCCTGATTGCCGAGGCCGAGAGGGACGACAAGATCGTTGCAGTCACCGCCGCGATGCCGGATGGAACCGGGCTTGATTTGTTTGCCGAACGCTTTCCGAAACGGTGCTTTGACGTTGGTATTGCCGAACAACACGGCGTGACCTTCAGCGCGGCGCTGGCGGCGGGCGGAATGAAGCCGTTTTGTGCGATTTATTCGACCTTTCTGCAGCGCGGATACGATCAGGTTGTGCATGACGTAGCGATCCAACGTCTGCCGGTTCGCTTTGCCATTGACCGCGCTGGGCTGGTCGGGGCCGATGGGGCGACGCATGCCGGGGCGTTTGATATTGCTTTTCTGGCCAATCTGCCGGATTTTGTTGTGATGGCGGCGGCTGACGAAGCCGAGCTTGTGCATATGGTCGCCACTGCCGCGTCGATCAACGACCGCCCGTCGGCGTTCCGGTATCCGCGTGGTGAAGGGGTAGGCGTCTTGATCCCTGAGCGCGGCGAAGTGCTGGAAATCGGCAAAGGACGGATCATTCAAAAGGGCAGCCGGGTGGCGATTTTGTCGTTTGGCACGCGCTTGCAAGAAGTCCAAAAAGCCGCCGAGAATCTGGCAGCAAAGGGCATTCATCCGACAATTGCCGATGCGCGGTTTGCCAAACCTTTGGACCATGAAATGATCCTTGATCTGGTCGCCGACCACGAAGCTTTGATCACCATTGAAGAGGGCGCCGTTGGCGGTTTTGGCAGCCATGTCGCGCAATTTTTGGCGGATAAAGGTGTTTTTGATCGGGGACTGAAGTTTCGTTCAATGGTGTTACCGGATATTTTCATCGACCAGAACAGCCCGAAGGCGATGTATGATATCGCCGGGATGAATGCGCCACAGATCGAAGCTAAGGTATTGGAGGCGCTGGGTATTGCTTCGGTTGCCAGTCGCCGCGCATAGATTTTTTTGGTTGCAAGCAGGGGTATTATGACTACCAAATTTTCACCAACAGTGACGTATTCCCGATGGACCATTTTCCTTTTGGCCTTGGGGTTCTGGTTTTACCAGTTTACGCAAACCTCGCTTGATGCGTTTGGCTGGCAGTTCCGGTTTCTGACAATCTGGGGCCTGACGGCGAATCTTGTTGTTTCGTGGATGATGTTAAGATTGGTGCTTGGAAAATCCACCAAAACTTATAATCCGCTCGTCTCAGCAACCGTGGTATTGGGTGCCATTGTGGTTTTCATGTATTGGAAGCTTTGGTTCATCAATCCGGCTTTGGTGAATTCGAACGGCCCGATTGTTTGGTATCAGGAGTACTACCTGCACGCGCTGGGGCCATTTTTGATGATGGTTGACGCGTTTTTCATTCTGGGTGTTTTTCGGAACATCGTGCGGACGCTGGTCACGATGCTGGCGGTTTTTGTAAGCTACATCGCTTGGGTTGAGGTGTTGGTGCGCCCTTTGAACAGTTTTCCGGAAGGCAAAGCTGCGAATGGGCTGCCTTATCCTTTCCTGAATGACATGGTCATGGATGAACGGCTGGTTTTTTACGCCACCACGATCGGAACCGCTGTGGTTTTCATGCTGATCGGCTGGGTTGTTTCCCGCGTGATTGTTAAGCTCGGGTAAAGCTGCCAACCAGTTCGACATGTGGTGACCAGCGGAATTGGTCAACGACTTGCACCCAATCAAGCCTGTAACCTCCGGCGATCAAGGTCGCCGCATCGCGGGCGAACGTGACCGGATTGCAGGAGACTGCGGCGATACAAGGGACTTTGCTGGTGGCCAGCGCCTCGACCTGTGCTTTGGCACCCGCACGGGGTGGGTCAAGCACCACAGCGTCAAAACGGTCAAGTTCGGATGGTTCCAGCGGGCGGCGAAACAGGTCGCGGGTTTGGGTTGTGATCGTCTTTAAGCCCACAGCTTTACGCCAACCTACGTCGAGGGCTGCTAGGGCGGCTGCGTCGGATTCCACCGCGTGAACCTCGGCCAGTTTGGCCAACGGCAAGGTGAATGTCCCGCAACCGGCGAACAGATCGGCCACGCGTTTGGCGGGGCCGATAGCGGCAAGAACTGCCTTGGTCAACGCGGCTTGCCCATGCGCCGTTGCTTGCAGGAATGCGTCAGGCGGTGGGGTGACGGTGGCGGTTTGAAACCGCTGTGTAGGGGCAATTCGGCTGGCAATGGTTTCGCCGTTCCAGCTCAGCCGTGCCAGTTTCAGGCGTTCGGTCAGCGCCCCGAGCTCCATCAACATTGGCCCATCTGTCGGCTTTGCCTGCTTAACATCAACATCAAGACCGTTTTCCGATTGCGTGACCGCAAGGGAAATCGACGCGCTGCGGGTGGCGCCGATGCGGGTGATCGCTGCAAATGCCGGCAGTCCGGCAATCAGGTCCGGATGCAAAAGCTGGCAGCCGGAAATTTCAACCAAACTGTCCGAAGCTCGACCATGAAACCCAACCATTGTTCCTTTTTTGGTGCGGCGGGCGCTAAACGTCGCGCGGCGGCGGCTTTGCGGCGGCGAGGTTTCAATTGGCAGAAATCGCGCACTTAGTCCTTGTGCGGTTAGGGCTGTTTTAACCACCTCGATCTTCCAGGTTGCAAGAAACGCGTCAGAAACGTGCTGCAAGGCGCAGCCGCCGCAGGTTTTGAAATGTACGCAAGGTGGTTTGATGCGATCCGGCGAGGAGGTCAGAACGCGCATATCTGTCAGGCGGTCGCCGGACAAAACGCCTTGGACCACTTCGCCCGGCAGGGTGAAGGGCACGTAAATGTCCCCGTTCGGCCCGTCGGCGATGCCGTCTGCTTGGTGGCCCAACCGTTTGATTGTAAAGCTTTGCATCAATCGGCCTCGTCAATCCCAATGAAACCACCGGATTGGCGCGACCAGAACATTGCATAAAGACCTGAAAGCGCTAACAATTCCGCATGGGTTCCTTGTTCTGCAACGCGCCCGTCGTCAAGGACAATAATCCGGTCCATATGGGCAATCGTTGACAAACGGTGGGCGATGGCGATCACGGTTTTGCCTTCCATCACGCCGTAAAGCGTATCAAGGATTGCCGCCTCGACTTCGCTGTCCAGCGCCGAAGTTGCCTCATCCAACACCAAAATCGGGGCGTTTTTCAGGATCACGCGGGCCAGCGAGATCCGCTGGCGTTGGCCGCCTGACAGTTTCACACCACGTTCACCGACGAAGGCGTCAAACATTTTGCGGCCTTTTGGGTCTTGTAAGCCCTGAATGAACTCCCAGGCTTCAGCGCGTTTGGCGGCCATATACAAGTCTTCGTCGCTTGCATCAGGGCGGCCATAAAGGATGTTGTCGCGAACTGACCGATGCAAAAGAGAGCTGTCTTGGGTCACCATGCCGATTTGTCGACGCAGGGATTCCTGCGTCACATCGCGGATATCCTGCCCGTCGATTGTAATCGCGCCGCCTTCGACATCGTGAAACCGCAGCATCAGATTGACGAGCGAAGATTTCCCTGCCCCGGATCGACCCACGACGCCGACTTTTTCACCGCCGTTGATCGTCAGTGATATCCGGTCCAGCCCGCCGCTACCCTTGCCGTAATGATGGCTGACGTTTTGAACCGAAATCGCGCAGTTGGTAATCGCAAGATCAGTGGCACCCTTTTTGTCGGTCAGTTCAATCGGCTGGGCAATCGTTTGCATGCCTTCGGACACCACGCCCAGTTGCTGAAACAGCGAGGACAACGACCACATGATCCACCCGGTCATCGCGTTCAGTCGCAATGTCAGCGCCGACGCCGCCGCCACGGTTCCGATAGACGTATGCCCTTGTTGCCAAAGCACAATTGCCCAGCCGATGACCGACACGATCAGGATGCCGTTGATGGTGCTTAAGCCCAGTTCCATCAGGGTGATCAGGCGCATCTGGCGAGAAAACGTCTGGCGGGCGTTTTCAATCGCCTCGAGTGCATAGGATTCTTCGGTAGCATTATGGGCAAAAAGTTTGACCGACTGAATGTTGGAATAGCTGTCCACAATCCGCCCGTTAATCTCGGACCGCGCGTCAGAAAACGCCTTGGAGGCACGCCCGACACGTGGGATCGTCCAGCCGATCAGCGACAGATATGCGGTCAGCCAGATCACCAGGGGAATGGCCAGTCGCCAGTCAATATCCGCCAACAGCCACAGCGCGCCAAGCATGTAAATCAGCGCGTAAACCACGGCATCAAACACCTGATAAACCGCCTCGCCCGCCGCCGGGGCAGTTTGCATGATGCGGTTAGCGATACGGCCCGCGAAGTCGTTTTCAAACCATCCAATTGATTGGCGCAGCACGTGCCGGTGACTGCGCCACCGGATCAGGGTGCCAAAGTTTGGCATCAGGGATTGGTTCAGAAAAGCCGCATCCAGAACCTGAAAAAATGGGCGCACCAGCAGAATGAACGCCGCCAGAATACCCAGTTTCCAGCCGTGATCCACAAATACCCGATCAGGCGTGGTGTTGGTTAAAAGATCAACAACTACGCCGATGAAATAGATCAGTCCAACCTCGATCAACCCGACGATTGCCGTCAGAATGAGGATCGCCAACAGAACCTTCCGCAGAGGTTTCAGATAGTCATTCAGAAACGCAAACAGCGTACCCGGTGGACTGTCTTGATCGTCGTACGGCGTGTAAGGATCGACGAGTTTTTCAAAATAACGAAACATTGGATGACCATTTGGATGGGGACGCAAAGCCGGTCAGAACACACGATTCAGGCATTCAATGCAAGGGGCAATTTGGCTGGTTCCGGGATTTGAATGCGAATGGCGCGAAATCTTTTACCGCCCCAACAACAGAACAACCAGAAAAACGATCAGGATCACAGCCATTGCGATGTTGAAGGCGCGCAGTTTGTGCGTGGTGTTCAGAAAACGCCCCATGGAGCGTCCAAAACTTAGCCACGCAAAAGTCGATGTAAGGCCGGTAAAGAAGAACACGATGCTGATAATCAGTGACGTGATCAACGGGTTTTCGGGCGTTACGAACTGACTGGTCATCGCAACGGCGGCCAGCCAGCCTTTGGGGTTGATCCACTGGAACCCCGCCGCCTCGAAAAACCGCATGGGCCGACTGGCGGCACCTGCACTGCCGGGGGCGGCGGCATTGGCGATTTTCCAGGCGATCCACAGCATCATTGCGGCCCCGACATACCGCAGGACTTGTTCCATGATGGGGTGGGTTTGAAACAGCTCGCCCAAGCCAAGGCCAACCAGAAATATCATCACAGGAAATCCCAGCATAACCCCGAACACATGCGGCAACGAAGCCCGGATTCCGTAAGTTGCGCCGGAACTGGCCAGCATTGAATTGTTCGGCCCCGGCGTCCACGAGGTCGTTAGGGCAATGCCGATCAAGGACAGAAGAATGTTAAGGGTCATGGTGGTTGCTTTTAGGTCGCAGTTACTGACCTATCATGTGAGCGCATTTCGCCGCGGTCAAGACAGGAGTTGGCGCTTCGTCAGACTGAAACCCGAGGCGATCCAGTCAGCTTCGAGTTTCTTCAGTCGCGCACCCAAGGATGCCCCTTGAAAGTTGCCGGCAAGATCACCGGCGGCTATCGGAAACTTTTGCTCGGAAGCCGATTGCAGCAATTGAAATAAGCCTTCTGGAACAGGCATTTGCAGGATGGCAGCGCGCAGCAAAGCAGCGTCAAGCGCGGCCGTAACGCCCAGCCGATAGGCCAGTTCCGGCATTTGCGCCGCGCTTGCTATACCGTCGGAAAGTGTCGCAAGCCGCCGTTGTTCAACTTTTGAAAGCCGCAAATTCCGCGCAGGATCTTCGCCGCCGATTGCCGCAAGCCGACGGATAGGGTCCGGAGTAACAGCCAATTCCTGTTCAAAATGCACCAGTGGTGCGACGGTCAAAGCAGTTGCGCCCGGCATAACCCGCGCCAGGATTCCACTGATTTCCATCGTCGCAAGACTGGGGGCGGGATTTTCTGACGCCAGAAGTTTTAGAATTTCGTGGCCAATTCGTTCTTTTGAGAGGGTTTCAATACCCTCCGCCAATTCAGCACATGCCGCCAGGCCTTCGGCATCTATCCCCGCATGAGCATCGCCATACCACGCGTGAAAGCGAAAAAACCGCAAAATGCGCAGGTAATCTTCGCGGATGCGGTCACTGGCATTGTCGATGAAGCGGATTTTTCGTGCGGCGATATCAACAAGACCGCCCAGCGGGTCGGTGACGGTGCCATCCTGATCGACGTAAAGCGCGTTAACCGTGAAATCCCGGCGATGTGCATCCTCGTCCAGCGTTTCGGCAAATGCCACAACCGCCCGCCGCCCGTCGGTTTCGATGTCCTTGCGAAACGTGGTCACCTCAAAACCGGTATTGTCGCAAACGACGGTGATCGTGCCATGTTCAATGCCCGTCGGCACCGTCTTCAAACCAATGTTCTTCGCCAGCGCAATCACTTGTTCAGGATGTGCGTTAGTCGCGATATCAACGTCGTTTATGGCAATCTTCAGCAGGGCATTGCGGACACAGCCACCAACGGCGAAAGCCTGAAAACCACCGCCTGCAAGCATCGACATTACCTGCTGGGTCGCCGGATTGTTCAGCCAGAGCCCGGTAACTTTCATGCCTGCACCAGCCTTTCCGCGAACCCGCGCAAAATGCGCGCGGTGGCGCCCCAGATATAATAGGGGCCATAAGGGATCGTGTAATAGTAGCGCTTACTGCCCCCCCAAAAGCGCCCTTCAATAAGAAAGTTCGCGGGGTCGGAAAGGTAAGGCAAGGGAACCTCGAACACTTCCTCCACTTCGCCGACTTGGGGGATAGGTGTGAAATCGGACAGGACCAGACCGACGATCGGCGTGACCTGAAAACTTGTGACAGTATGGTGAAATGGCAGCGTGCCAATCGCGTTTACATTGGTTGCATGCAGGCCGATTTCTTCCTGCGCTTCCCGCAACGCCGCAGCCGTTGTGCTGGCGTCGAAGGTTTCCACTTTGCCACCCGGAAAGGCAATTTGGCCCGGGTGATGTTTCAAATGCGAGGCTCGTTTGGTCAGGATTACGTTCAGCCCATTAGCGCGCTGGATCAGGGGCACAAGAACAGCGGCGGGTCGGGATGATTTGGTTGACTGCCCCCAATCCGCGCCCGGGTTAAGGTCAAAATCTGACGAGTCCACGTTGGGGCCGTGTTTGACAGCCCAACGCACGTGTTCGATCGAGTTCTTAGGGTGATCCATCGCTCTTACATGAACCAGCGGAACGGTTGCTGCAAGGCCCCTGCGACTAGTCCCGTTTTGTTGCTTCTAAACCCAATTCCGCCGGATCAAATTCATAATGCGCCCCGCAGAACTGACAATCGGCGGTTACTTTGCCCTTATCAGTTGTCATTTCAAGGATATCGCCCGCGGAATAGACTGACATTGCCTGCTCAACCTTTTCTGCCGAACAAGTGCAGCCGAATTTGATGGGCTGGGCGTCAAAGACCCGAGGTATTTCCTCGTGAAACAATCGGTGTAACAACTGGGTTGGGGAAACATGCGGGCCAACCAGTTCAAGGTCTTCAACCGTGTCCAAATGAGAATTTACACGGCTCCAGTTTTCGCCGTCGTCGTCTTGCATCAGATCGCTGGCTGTCAGCAATCCATCGTCGCCGGATGACCCCTGTGCCTCAAGCGAGGATTTCGGCATGTGTTGCAGCATGATACCACCGGCGCGCCAGCTTTCGGTGCCGGATTGTTCGGTGGATTTTCCCATCGAAATTGCGAAACGTGTCGGCAATTGTTCAGATTGTGCGAAATAAGTTTCGGCGCAGGCTGACAGTGACCCGCCAGCCAAGGGCGTGATGCCTTGATAGGGGCTCATGTCCGGGCCCTGGTCGATCAGCATACCAAACATACCTTTGCCGATCAGGGAAAATGGCAACCCCGTGGCGCTGGCGACGGCTGCGTCGTCATAAGAGGCATAGGCGCGGATGCGTGCGACCTCGCCTTCCTCGGTTGGGCCGTAATAATCGGTCGCAATGAACTTCAGCGGCCCGTCGCCGCGGATTTGCAGCGACAATTTCCAACGTATCTTGATTGTCTGGCCAATCAGGGCCGTCAGAATCGCAGCCTCGGCAACCATTGCCTCGACGGCTGGTGGATAATTATGCTGGCGCAGAACCTCGACCAAAACGCCATCAAGGCGGGCAATTCGGCCACGGATATCAGAACGATCCAACTGGAACGGCAGAACGGTATCATCCCAGGCAATTTTTTGGGTCAAAGTCATGGATGCAGCTTTTCTTGACGAGGTTGGCGTTCCAATAGACAAGTTATCCGGGCAAGGCAAATCAACCTCTGCCTGACAAAAAGTGGACCAATATGAACAGACGTTTTGGTGAAGCGATAAAGGCGGGCGTCAAGTATCGACCGCGCCCCGGTGCGTATGGGATTTTGCGGCTGTGCCGCCAGATGTTGATTACCCATCAGTCGCAGCCCGATGAAGAATATCAACTGCCCGGTGGCGGAATTGATGCCGGAGAATCACCGCTTGCGGCCCTGCACCGCGAAGTTTTTGAGGAAACCGGTTGGGGAATGTCAGTTGAACGCCGGATGGGGGCGTTCTTGCGGTATACCTATATGCCGGAATATGACTTTTGGGCGCGCAAGATCTGTCACATTTATCTATGCCGTCCAACGCGCCAGAAAGGTGATATACCGGAGCCGTTCCACACCGCTCATTGGATAGACATTTCCGAGGCAAGGCATATCCTCAGCAACCAAGGTGACCGGCATTTTGTAGGGCTGTTATAGCCCAAAACGCTTTACCCCAGAAACTCCACCAGAACTGCAGAAAGGTCATCATCCGCCTCGCCATTTGCGGAAAAGGCGAGGGTCTCCCAAACCAAGTCTGATAAAACTTCGGGGCCTGTACAATGCTGATATTTGGTCAATATCTCGGCCCAATCGTCCTGGCCCAGCATTATATTATCTGAATCCGTCGCTTCGGTGAAGCCGTCAGAATAGATCAGGAACCTATCCCCCGGATTAAGTTTGTGATCAATCGCGCCAAAGCTGGCATCGGGGATCAGTCCGATTGGTAAACCACCATTGCCGATAAAAACCGGAGGTTGGTTTGGCGATTGAATGGCGGGATGCGGGTGCCCGGCTTGCACAAATGTCATCGCCCCGGTTTCAAGGTCGATATCGGCCAGCAGCATTGTCAGATAAAGGTCGGTATCCAGCTCGTCCAGCATCCTTTGGTTCAAAGCGGCGGCAATGTCCGAAGGATGTTTGACGCTGTAACTGTTGTCAGGATTTTGTTGCATAGCGATGCTGTGGGCGGGGTTGTTTACCCCAAGGCATCCGGCAAGCCGCGCCGTCATCAGGGCCGAACTGACACCGTGGCCCGAGACATCAAACCCATAGACGCCGATCCGGGTTGGGCTGCGGAAGTAAAATCCAACCATGTCACCGCCAACATGTCCGCTTGACTGCAAAAGCAAAGAAACCCGGGCGGTTGGAAAGGCGCAAAGGGTTTCAGGCATCAAGGAAAGCTGCAATTTCTTGGCTTCCTCAAGGTCGCGATCGATGGCTTGGTATAAGGCCTGTAATTCAAGCAGCGTTGCAGAAATCGACCGGTTTTTTTCAACCAATTCCCGTTCCATCCCCAAAACCCGCTCGCCAGCCCTGAGGCGCGCCCGTAATTCGCCGGAGTTCACCGGTTTGGTCAGAAAATCGTCGGCGCCAACATCAAGGCCTTGTGCGACCTCGCCTTTTTCGTCCTTGGATGTCAGCAGAATGAAATAGCCATAGGAATCGCGTGAAAGACGCCGGAACTGGCGGCAAAATTCCAACCCATCCATCCCCGGCATAACCCAGTCGCTGAGGATCATATCGATATTTCGGGACGTACAAATAGCCAAAGCGGCATGGCCGGAATCTGCTTCGTGAACGATGTAACCCCAACGCTTGAGCGCGACCGTCAGCAGACGTCTTTGCAACCGGCTGTCATCAACGACGAGAATGTCAAAAGGCCGAACGCATTCCTTTAAGAGCGCGATCTCAGTTTCGCCACGAGGCTGTTTGTTCACTTGATACTCCACCCGTTTCACCGTTGTTCAACCAGCCTAGACCGAACGGAATTAACGTGGAGTGAAAAGTAAAATGCGCCGAAAGTTGCATCTGGCCGCAACGCATTGTTAATCTCGGTGCTGCATCCTTCTGATCACGGGGTCACCACCAAAAACGCTGGAGATGTGGCGTGATAAACTGGTCAAGGGTAAAAGAGCTGCAGGAAGATATCGGCGCTGACGAAATTGGCGAAGTTGTCGAATTATTCCTGGAGGAAGTGGAAGAAGTGATCGGCAGGCTGGCATCTTCGCCAGTCGAGGCTGAACTGGAACAGGACATGCATTTCCTGAAAGGCTGTGCGCTTAACCTTGGGTTTGATCAGCTTGGCAACATGTGTTCGGTCGCTGAAAAACTAGCGGGAAAAGGGCAGGTACAGGACATTCCGATTGCCGGAATTCTGGAAATGTACGCGCAGTCAAAGGAGGTGTTTTTAAGCCAGATTGGGACTGTTTAAGTTGGCAACTTTCAGGACGATCAAACCAGAAACTGACTGAGGGCCTCGTTGTCGGTAATGTCTTGGTACGACATTCCCGACGCATCCAGCCGGGCGCAGATATCCGGGAAATCACCGGCGTTCTTGGCCTCGATCCCGATGAGGACCGACCCAAAGTTACGCGCGGATTTCTTGAGGTATTCAAACCGGGTTATGTCGTCGTCAGGCCCAAGCGCGTTAAGAAATTCGCGCAGGGCGCCTGGGCGTTGCGGGAAGCGAATGATGAAGTATTTCTTCAGCCCGGCGAATTTAAGCGCGCGTTCTTTCACTTCGGGCAAACGCTCGAAATCAAAGTTACCGCCTGAGGTAACGCAAACAACGGTTTTGCCGCGAATGTCGTCGGCAATATCCTTAAGCGCATCAACGGATAAGGCGCCTGCCGGTTCAAGAACAATGCCTTCGACGTTCAGCATTTCCAACATTGTGGTGCAAATCCGGTCCTCTGATACCGCAATAACATGGGCAGGGTTCACGGCTGCAAGTGCTGCGTAGGTTTTGTCACCGATACGCGCAACCGCTGCGCCATCGACGAAATTATTGACCTTTTTCAAAGCGATCGGGCCGTGGTTGGCAAGGGCTGCGGCCAGGCTTGCACCGCCCATTGGCTCCACAAACCTGAATTCGGTTTTGGGCGAAACGGCATTCAGGTAGGTTACAACCCCGGCAGACAGGCCCCCACCGCCGACTGGAAGAACGACGATATCTATGGATTCGGGGCATTGTTCCAACATCTCGACTGCGACAGATGCCTGACCTTCGATCACGTTAAGATCGTCAAACGGCGACAGGAACGTGGCGTTTTCGGCGGCACAATATGATATGGCAGCCGCCAAAGTGTTCTCGAAATAATCGCCAACCAGTTGGATTTCAATATTGCTGCCGCCAAACGCTTTGGTCTTGTCAATTTTTTGCTGCGGCGTCGTGACGGGCATGAAGATCACCCCATGTGCTGAAAAGTGCTTGCACATGAAGGCGACGCCCTGCGCGTGATTGCCAGCCGAAGCGCAAACAAACCGGTTGCGATCAGGGGTTTCGTCAAGGTTTTTTCGCATGGCATTAAACGCACCCCTGATTTTATAAGACCGCACCGGCGATAAATCTTCGCGCTTAAGGTAGATATTCGCGGCATAACGCGCCGACAGATACTCGTTCTTTTGCAGCGGCGTTTCCGCAAAAACAGCACGCATTTCACGACGAGAGGCCATGGCCCGGGCGACAAAATCTGACATGATCCCTCCTTGATTGGCGGCACTTAGGCCGCGAAATGCAGTAAAACACAACGCGACCGATGCGCCTATGCCGTTGCAGTGCCGCACAAAACCAAATAGACCGCCCGCCAGAAACCACACCTTGTCGGAGCATGCCAGTGTCAGCGCCTAAAAAAGTCGTTCTAGCCTATTCAGGCGGTTTGGATACATCGATCATTCTGAAATGGCTGCAAACTGAATACGGTTGTGAAGTCGTCACGTTCACCGCCGATCTGGGGCAGGGTGAGGAGTTGGAGCCGGCGCGGGCCAAGGCTGAATTGATGGGGATCAAGCCGGAAAACATCTATATCGAAGATGCCCGCGAAGAATTTGTCCGCGATTTCGTGTTTCCGATGTTCCGCGCCAATGCGGTTTACGAAGGGCTGTATCTGCTGGGAACTTCGATCGCACGACCGCTGATTTCCAAACGGCTGGTCGAGATTGCTGCCGAAACCGGGGCGGATGCGATTGCGCATGGCGCAACTGGCAAGGGCAACGATCAGGTTCGGTTCGAATTGTCGGCCTATGCACTGAACCCGGAAATCAAAGTTATTGCGCCGTGGCGCGAATGGGAACTGACCAGCCGCACGCGGTTGCTGGAATTTGCGGAAAAGAACCAAATTCCGATCGCCAAAGACAAGCGTGGCGAAGCGCCGTTTTCGGTGGATGCAAACCTTTTGCACACCTCGAGCGAAGGTAAAGTGCTGGAAAACCCTGCCGAGGCGGCGCCGGATTACGTCTATCAACGCACAGTTCATCCGGAAGATGCACCAAACACGCCGGAATTTATCGAGATTACGTATGAAAAGGGTGATCCGGTCGCCATTAATGGTGTGGCGCACAGCCCGGCAGAAATGCTGACGGCACTGAACGAATATGGCGGCAGGCACGGGATTGGCCGTCTTGATCTGGTCGAAGGTCGTTTTGTCGGCATGAAATCACGCGGGATTTATGAAACTCCGGGCGGGACGATCATGCTGGAAGCGCATAGGGGGATTGAATCAATCACGCTGGATCGGGGTGCAGCACATCTTAAAGACGAGTTGATGCCGAAATATGCCGAAATGATTTACAACGGCTTTTGGTTCAGTCCGGAACGGGAAATGCTGCAGGCGTTGATCGACAAAAGCCAGCATTATGTGGCGGGAACGGTTCGTTTGAAGCTATATAAAGGGCTGGTTCAAACGGTTGGGCGCTGGTCGAGATACAGCCTGTATTCGGAACAGCACGTCACATTTGAGGACGATCAAGGGGCATATGACCAGAAAGATGCGGGCGGTTTTATAAAAATTAACGCGTTAAGGCTGCGGCTGTTGGCGATGCGAAACTTGCGCGAAAACAATTAGGCGTTTTGCTGTTCTGGACGGTAAGCCCCTAAAATAATTGCAGAATTGCAACACCCGTCCAAAGGTTCACGAATCGCTTGGATTTCGCGGGTGTTTCCAAATTCGAAACAATAGTCTCCGGGGACTTAGTAAGGTTACGAATAAGCCAGTGACCCGTTCTTGATAAAAAGAGGTCACGGCCAAAAAAAGAGCAATAAATGCCACGCGGTTAGGAGGCGAGCCGTGCCAACGACGACGATTACCATCTATGAGGTGTCAAATTCCTATGTCACCAACGGCAGCAACACGTCCATTTCGGGTGTGTTTCAGCTGACGATAACTGATGGCGACTTAACTTTGCAAAGCTCAGAAGGCTCGGATTCCGGATCCTCGCAAGTGATGACAATGGACGGATCTGCAGTTCAGAGGTATCGTTTCTATTACGACGATACGATCTCGATTAATGGCGGTACCGAGACGGTTAAAACGTTCCAGCTCCGGATTAACGGTGTCATGCGCTCGTTTATTATGAACGATTCCGGGCCAACCATTCCGAGCGCAACGGTTGGAACTACCTTCAATTTGTTGGGCTACACGAATTATACAAATGTAAATTATTCGCAACTTTTGTGTTTTGTGCGTGGGACCCGAATTTTAACCAGCAAGGGAAATCGGCCCGTTGAAAATCTGCGGATCGGTGATCTGGTGGAAACCAAAGACCATGGCATGCAACCGATACGCTGGGCCGGTAAGGCCAGTCTATCTATCCGGGATCTGATTGCCCAACCGCATTTGCGTCCGGTCCTAATTCCCGCCAGCAGTTTCGCCCGCAACGTTCCTGCGCGGGATTTATATGTCTCTCCGCAACACCGCGTTATGCTCAGTGGTTGGCAGGTTGAACTTAATTTCGGTACGGATGAGGTTATTGCGCCAGCGGCTTCGATGGTCGGCAAGAACGGTATCCGGATTGATGTAGATCGCCGAGAGGTTGAATACTTTCACATCATGTTTGACCGCCATGAAATGATTCTCAGTGAAGGTTTGGCGACCGAAAGTTTCCTTGCTGGGGCAACGACGATCAGCGGCATGGATAAGGCACTGCTTGACGAGATACTGGAGCTGTTCCCCGAACTGGCAAGCGGTGCAGCCACCAAAGCCACTGAGCCTGCCAGACCGATATTGCAACGGTTCGAGGTGAATACATTGAAAGAATTGGCTGCTTAAAGCCTGAATTTGCGCATTTTCTCATAGTACGACAAGGCCTGCTCCAGAACCGGCCGCAAATGGTCGTCAACTTGTGGCAAGTCGGGTTCGGGTGCGGCAAAACCGGTTGACTGCCGGACGGCCCCGTACCAATGCGCCGCCCAGGCCCCATCATCAGGGTGGCCACCTTGTTGCCAATGTAACATTTCCGGCTGAAATGGCAGATTGATCCTGAGGCAAAGCTTTCGCAGTTGTGTTTCCGGGTCCATTCGAATGTCAAAACTGTCCAGTACCGGCGGCGGGGTTCCCAATTGCTGGCAGACCAAATCAAACAATTCAGCCTGCTGGCGAAACCCAATATCGTCCAGCGTCGGGTTCTCGCGTTTTGCAGCATAACTGGCAACCACCCGGGCGGGATGACGGATCAGAAAGACATTTGTGCAGTCGGCGATCCAGCTTCGGTCAAATCCGTGGATCATGTGCTGGGTCATATGTTTTTGATAGAATACAGATTTGCCATGTGGGGTTGGGCCAAGGCATTTTGCAATCACTTTACTGGCGTCCTGCAATCCGGCCGACAGGATTTCTGCACGCATTGGATGTTGCAAACCTGTTGCCTGCAAATAGGCTGCGTAAAACGGTTCGTCCCAGATGGCGCAATCGGTTCTGGCGGCGAAAGCATACATCATAGCGGTTGAAAGGTTGCGTGGCCCCGACCAGACCGCAAGTCTCATGCAGTTTCCAGCCGCACCAGATCAGCATAAATCCCGCGCAGTTTAGCGGTAACCGGCCCAAGCGTTCCATCGCCGATTTGCCGACCGTCTAGTGTTGAAACCGGGGTTTGCGCGCCAAACGTACCGGTCAAAAAGGCCTCGTCAGCGCCGTAGGTATCGACCAGCGAATAGTTGCGTTCAAAAATCGGAATGTCATTGGCACGGCACAGATCGATCACTTTCTGCCGGGTAATCCCGTTCATGCAATAATCCCCGGTCGAGGTCCAAACTGCACCCTTGCGCACGATGAAAAAGTTGCAGGCATTGGTCGTATTCACAAAGCCATGCACGTCCAGCATTAACGCCTCGTCCGCCCCGGCTTTTTCCGCAGCAATACAGGCCAGAACGCAGTTTAGTTTGCTGTGCGAGTTCAGCTTGGGGTCCTGGCTCATTGGCAGGCCGCGAATATGCGGCACTGTTGCCAGGCGAATTGGGCGGGGGATCGAGGGTTTGGAATGTTCAACGATGATAACCATCGTCGGGCCTGAACGCGACAGCGACGGATGCTGAAACGGTTTAACTTTTACCCCGCGGGTGATCATCAGGCGTGCGTGCGCATCGGTGTGCATATTGTTGGCTTGGCGGGTTGCTTCCAGCGCCTGGATGACGCCGCTGCGATCCATTCCGATATCAAGGTCAATCGCTTTGGAGGCCTCGAATAAGCGATCCATATGTTCATTCAGAAACGCCCATTTGCCGTTATAAAGCCGAAGGCCCTCCCAAATACCGTCGCCCAGCATAAAGCCGCTGTCGTAGACAGACACTTTGGCCATATCACGCGGCACGATCTGACCGTCCACATAGATCAGGATCGACTGGTTGCGGTCGTCGTCTTCGGCCTGATGGGTGGTGACGTCTGTTGACATGGTTCCTCCGGAATTTGGGCAAGGATAGACAGACACAGGAACAAGGCCAAGCGGTTTCACGACTTCACGGATGCGTGACCTCACGGCTATGTCAATTCTATTTCACCGGTTTTCTGACAAAGAGTGCCCAGCAAACGAAAGGCGTCCCCGATGAAAACCCTGAAACCCATCCTGCTTTTGATCGCGATTGTGGCTGGAGCTATCCTGCAAAACAGCGCGGCAAGTGCGCGTGACATCCAAACGGCGGTTTTTGCGGGGGGATGTTTTTGGTGTGTGGAATCAGATTTTGACCACGTGAAAGGCGTCATTGAAACCACGTCAGGTTATACCGGAGGCACCACAAAAAATCCGACCTATAAGCAGGTCACCAAAGGCGGCACCGGACATTACGAGTCTGTGCGCATCAAGTTTGACGCTGACGTCGTTACCTATCGTGAATTGGCCGATATCTTTTGGCGGACGATTGATGTTTTTGACGCTGGTGGGCAGTTTTGTGACCGGGGCGACAGTTATCGGGCTGCTGTGTTTACAAACGGAGATGCCCAGAAAGCCGACGTAACTGCGTCGAAAGCCGCGGCTGAGGGTGTTTTGGGCCGGAAATTCGCAACCAAAATCGTGAATGCGACGACATTTTATCCCGCCGAGGGATATCACCAGAATTACTATTTAGGCACCAATCGGGTGCTGACGCGATTTGGCTATGTCAAACAGGCGGACGCTTACAAAAGCTATCGCAAGGGCTGCGGTCGCGATGCGCGGGTCAAAGCCATCTGGGGTAAATCTGCGCCGTTTGCCGGGTCTTAAGTTTAGAACGCTGCAAAGGCACCGTTACGGATAAGCACAAGACGCACGGCGATCAGGCCGACTAAAACAACCAGCGGGGCCAAATCCATACCGCCAAGGTTAGGCAGGAATTGCCGCACTTTGGAATAGATGGGTTCAAGCAGCCGGTTAAGTCCCATCCAAATCTGCGCGACGATCGGTTGACGCAGGTTCAGCACCTGAAAATTGATCAGCCAGCTCATGACCACATGCGCGATCACGATATAATAGGCAAGATTTGCGATCAGCAGCAGGATACTCAGGATCGAACCCATTTTGAAACCTTCTTTTGTCCGTGTTCAGGTGCAGACCTAATTGTCATTCGCCTGTGATGCAAGACCAACTGCAGTGACGCAATGTTGGTCTTGATCTTGTTACGCTCTGCCCGCAGAACAGCGCCGGAAACTGGAGCGCCGCAATGTACCCGATTTTTCGATTTGCCAAGGAAATGGTGGTCCACCGACGGGCGGACAAGTTATTGCCTACGGAAATTCATATATCTTCACATCTGTGCTGGCCATGGGATGTTGATCCGTGGATGGAGCTGAACAATGGTCGGACGCTGACGCTGTATGATTTGGGACGGATGCCGTTATTATCCCGGTTGCGAATGACCACCGCGATGAAAAAACAGGGCTGGGGAATGGCGGTTGCTGGTGCCTCGGTACGATATCGGCGGCGGGTTAAGATGTTCCAAAGATTGAAAATGCAGTCCACCTTGCTAGGGTGGGACGAACGGTTTTTTTATTTCCAACAGTCGATGTGGCACAAAGGCGAGGCAAGTTCCTCGATCCTTATACGGTCTGCAATGACCGACCAGAACGGCATTGCTGCGCCGCAAAAGGCCGCAAGTTTGTTGGGTTGGGGCGATGTGTCACCGGCTTTGCCGGACTATGTGATCGACTGGATTGCCGCCGAAGGCCAACGCCCTTGGCCGCCGGTGGTTTGACAGAAAGCCCCTTGCCCTGACGCAGTGAAACCTGTCTTATTCTGGAAAGAACAAAATCAGGGACGGGATAAAATGGCCGAGGTTTCACATAAGAAAAGGGTCTGGGGCTGGATGATATTCGATTGGGCCAGCCAACCCTATAATACTTTGCTTTTGACCTTTATTTTCGGCCCATATTTCGCCCAAACGGTCAGTGACATGTTCATAAACAGCGGCATGGAGATCGAGGCTGCGAAGGCGCATACCCAAGGGATCTGGGCAAATATGCTGACAATTGCCGGTTTGGCGATTGCGATTACTGCGCCGATATTTGGGGCGATGGCAGATTCATCCGGGCGGCGTTTGCCGTGGATCTGGTTTTTCTCGATCCTTTATGTGCTGGGATCGTTTCTGTTGTGGTGGGCCTATGCCGATGGATCCAACTATATGTTCACCCTGCTGGTTTTTGGCATCGGTTTTCTGGGGATGGAGTTTGCCACGATCTTTACCAACGCGATGCTGCCAGACCTTGGAAACGACAAACAGGTCGGGAAAATTTCAGGCTCGGGCTTTGCGATGGGGTATTGGGGCGGCGTGATCGCGCTGTTCATTATGTTTCTGTTGGTCGTTGACGACGCAAATACCGGAAAAACACTGATTGGGATTGATCCTTTGTTTGGCTTGCTGGACGCATCAACACGCGAAGGCACGCGCATGGTTGGGCCGTTCACCGCCGTTTGGTACATCCTTTCGATGGTGTTTTTCTTTGCATGGGTAAGCGAAACACCGCGCCGTACTGGCGGGTTTTCAGTAGGCAAAACCTTTGCGGATCTGGGACGCACGATTGCGTCGCTACCAAAAAGGTCAAGCCTGTTTGCCTATCTTGGATCGTCGTTGTTTTACCGCGACGCTTTGAATGGCGTGTTCACGTTCGGCGGTATTTACGCAGTTTTCGTTCTGAATTGGCAACTAACATTGGTCGGAATTTTCGGCATCCTAAGTGCGATCTCGGCGGCGTTCTTTTCCTGGGTTGGCGGGTTTGCTGACCGGCGGTTTGGACCAAAACCGGTGATTGTCTTTTGTGTGCTGGTCCTGATCGGGGTTTGTGTGATGATCCTGAACATGACGCCAACCCATATTTTCGGCATTAAGCTGGCATTTGGGTCGCAATTGCCAACGCAGATATTCTTTGTTTGCGGCGCGGTGATTGGTGCGGCTGGTGGTGCGTTACAGGCAAGTTCGCGCACGATGATGGTGCGCCACTCAAATCCTGAACGCCCGACCGAGGCGTTTGGGCTTTATGCCCTGTCAGGCAAATCAACTGCGTTTCTGGCCCCAGCCTTGATCGCGTTTGCAACCCAAATGACGGGTTCAGCCCGGTTGGGGGTTTCACCACTGGTGGTGTTGTTCCTGATCAGCCTTGTTTTGTTGTTGTGGGTCAAACCGAATGGTGATGTAGCTAAAGCATGATTGGATGGCGTTTCACCAAACCAATTCTTCTGGCCGCTCTGGCCGTTACACTGTTGTCCGGCACACATCACGTTAAGCCCAAACCGGGCGAGCCTTTGGCAAATCAACTGTTCGGGGCAAAAAAGGCCGGCTCGAAACAAAAGCCACAAGTTTACGGGTACTACGACAATGGCTGCGTGGCCGGTGGCGAGCAATTGCCGGAAACCGGACCGACATGGCAGGCGATGCGGTTAAGCCGTAACCGCAATTGGGCGCATCCGGAAATGATCGACTTTATCAAACGCCTCAGTGTTGAGGCGACCAAACATGGTTGGGCGGGCCTTTACATTGGGGATATGACACAGCCCCGGGGTGGCCCGATGACGTCCAGCCATGCCTCGCATCAGATTGGCCTTGATGCTGATATCTGGATGCTGCCGCCAAAGCGACTGGACCTGACAATAGCCGAGCGGGAAAGCCTTTCGTCAATCTCGGTGCGCACGGACGACCAGCGCAATATCAATTCAAACTGGACGCCGGCGCATATGGAGATTTTAAAGGCGGCCTCCAAAGACAAGATGGTTGACCGCATCTTTGTTGCCGCAGCGGTTAAAATCGAAGTGTGCAAACGGGCTGGGAAAGACCGGGATTGGCTGGCCAAAATCCGGCCTTTATATGGGCATAACTATCATTTCCATGTACGTCTGAAATGCCCAAAAGGGTCGCCAAAATGCATCTCGCAAACCCCGATTGCTAATATTTCAAAGGGCGATGGGTGCGACAAGAGTCTGACGTGGTGGGTGACGGACTATTTGAACCCGCCTAAGGTTGTTCCCAAGAAGAAAACCAAAAAGAAAACAACTACGGCCAAGCCCAAGCCAAGGCCACGTAAGGCTCGCGAATTTATCATGGCCGATTTGCCACGCCAATGTGTCGGCGTGCTGAAATCAAAATGAAGGCTTTACTGGCTTGGTTGATTATTGCCCTGGCGTCGCCGGTTTATGGGGATGAACTGATCTATCTTGGTCGCTTTACCTGGAACGAAGATCAGGATTATTTTGGAGGGTTCTCCGGGCTGGAAGTGTCAGCCGATGGTGAAAACTTTACCGTGATAAGCGACAAAGGCCGAATTTTAACTGGCAAATTCAGCAGAACCGAAGGCGTAATCAGCGCGGTGAAATCAAGCCCGCTGACCCTGTTAAAAGATACAAAGGGTGTTCCTGTTGCAAGGTACCAAATAGATTCCGAGGGTCTTGCAATCGATAATGCAGGCGGGATTTTTGTCTCGTTTGAAAGTCAGCACAGAGTTTGGAAATACCCCGCGAAGAACGGGAAAGCGAAGGCGTTGGGCGAACATCCGGATTTCAGATCCTTCCAGAATAACTCGGGATTGGAAGCTTTGGCGATTGATGAAAACGGGCTGTTATATGCAGTTCCAGAGCGGTCGGGTGACATCGCCAAGCCGTTCCCGGTTTATCTTTATAAGAACGGCGCCTGGCAGCAACATTTCAGCATTCGCCGTGACGGGCCATTCTTACCGGTCGGGGCAGATTTTGGTCCGGATGGCCGATTCTATTTGTTGGAAAGGGATTTCGTTTGGTATGGCGGTTTTGCCAGCCGCATTCGCGTCTTTGACGTGACCGAAGAAGGCTTTTCCAACGAAAAAACACTGCTGGTGACGAGTTTTGGAACGCACGATAACCTCGAAGGCATCGCGGTTTGGCAAGACGCAAACGGTCAAACGCGCCTTACGATGGTTTCAGACGACAATTTCAACCTGCTGCAACAGACTGAATTCGTTGAATATGCGCTGACGCCAGTTGCGGATTGAAGGCGCTAGTTGCCGTTGCTGGATTTCAGCGCAGCCATCGCCTCGGCAGCGGTTTCAACAAAGGTGAACAGGTTCAGATCATCTGCCGAGATCGTTCCTGCATCAGCCAAAGCCTGCCAGTTGATAATCTTGTTCCAAAAATCGCGGCCAAACAGGATCACAGGGATGTTCGCCATGCGGTGGGTCTGAATAAGGGTCAGGCTTTCGAACAACTCGTCCAGCGTGCCAAAGCCGCCGGGAAAGACCACAATCGCCTTTGCGCGCATTAAGAAATGCATCTTACGAATGGCAAAATAGTGAAAGTTAAAGCACAACTCGGGCGTCGCATAGAGGTTTGGTGCCTGTTCATGCGGCAGCACGATGTTCAGGGATATTGACTTGCCTCCGGCATCAAATGCGCCGCGATTTCCGGCTTCCATAACACCGGGGCCGCCGCCGGTGATAATGACGCCCTGGGTGCCGCCGGTTTCAATGCTCTGCAAAGTGCAAAGGCGGGCGAATTCGCGGGCTTCATCATAGTATTTTGACAATCCGGCCAAGGTTTTGGTCTTTGCCGTATCTTTATGTGCGGGGTCCGGAATGCGCGCACCGCCGAACAATACGATCGTGCTTTCAATGCCATGTTCTTCCAGCGCCATTTCCGTTTTCAGTAGTTCCAGTTGCAGCCGTACGGGCCGCAATTCATCGCGACACAGAAAATCAGGGTCGGCAAACGCCAATCTGTAAGTTGCCGAGCGGGTTTGCGCGGTATCAGGAATTTTTCTGGTTTCCTGAATATCAGCGCGCGCGTCCGGGAACCGGCGGGTTTTGGCGATCTTGTTCATGGATGACTCCTGTTGTCGCTGGCTTGTTCTGATACGGTTGTCGCATTGCGCAGCTTGGTATAACGATTTATAGGCTCTGCTCTGAACAGACCAGTCACTTGTTGGAGAAACCGATGTCAAACGCGCAACTTGAAACAGCCATCGAAGCCGCATGGGAGGCCCGTGAAAGCATCACGCCAGCCACCACCGGTGAAACTCGTGACGCCATTGAAGCCACGTTGAACGCGCTGGACAGTGGCGTGCTGCGGGTTGCTGAACGTCAGACAGACGGCAAGTGGCACGTCAACCAATGGGCCAAAAAGGCAGTCCTTCTGGGATTTCGTATCAAGGATATGGAACGCCATGAAGGTGGTCCGCAAGCTGGTGGTTGGTGGGACAAGGTCGATAGCAAATTCAAAGGCTGGGACGAAAATCAGTGGCGAACTGCCGGGTTTCGGGCTGTGCCGAATTGTGTGGTCCGCAAGTCGGCCTATATCGCGCCCGGTGTGGTGCTGATGCCGTCTTTTGTTAACCTTGGGGCTTATGTTGATACCGGCACTATGGTTGATACCTGGGCCACGGTCGGGTCGTGTGCGCAGATTGGCAAGAACGTGCATTTGTCTGGTGGCGTTGGTATCGGCGGCGTGCTTGAACCGATGCAGGCAGGGCCGACGATTATCGAAGACAATTGTTTCATTGGCGCGCGATCTGAGGTCGTCGAGGGCTGTATCGTGCGCGAAGGTTCGGTTTTGGGCATGGGCGTTTTCATCGGCCAATCCACCAAAATCGTTGACCGGGAAACCGGTGAGGTGATGTACGGCGAAGTTCCGTCGGGGTCGGTCGTTGTGGCTGGTTCAATGCCTTCTAAAAACGGCATTAATCTTTACTGCGCCGTGATTGTGAAAAAAGTCGATGCAAAGACCCGTTCAAAAACCTCGATCAACGAGTTGTTGCGCGATTAATTCCGCTTTGCCAGAGGGCATGATGGCCGACGAAAAGATCAAGAAACCTTCACGCCAGCAAGTGTTCACGCTGTTGGTTGAGGTCGGCCGAAATCCCGGCGACGGCTTGCCCAAAGGCGCGTCTGGCGCGGCTCTGATGATCTACGCCTCTGGTGTGGACGAGGCCGAGGCGGTGCGCGAAACCGTTGTGATCCTAAAGCAGGCCGATATGTCGCCGCTGGATGTGACCGGCTACGGCACACTTGAGGAACGCTTGGCGGATGGTCATGATATCGACGAAGATGAACGGGCGCTGATGGCACGGGCGCTGGATGAAAACTCGGTTATCGTGGCGCAAATGACGCCGCTTTTTGAGGATGGAAAATGACTACGACGGATAGTAACGGGATCGAACTGGAAGATGGCGACACCGTGATGGTCATCAAAGACCTGAAGGTAAAGGGCATGTCCACAACGTTGAAACGCGGCAGCCAGATCAAGGGCGTCAGGTTGACAGGCAACCCTGACCAGATCGAATGCCGTATCGGCAAAGCAACCATTGTGTTGAAAACCGAGTTTATGAAAAAAGTCTGAGCGGCGGGCAGTTTATCCGTTATTTCGTCCAAAATCTGGCACTGTGTTAGACGCTGTGCCACATTTTTGTGCACTTGATTCAAATCAAGGCCGTCTGTTCCTTATAGGCGTAGAGATGTTCAAGCATCATCGGGATTGCCCCGAAAGCTTAAACAGAACAGGAGCAGGATTATGAAACTGACAACCTTTACTCTGGCCGCGTTCGCGACAGCATTTGCAGGTTTCGCACAAGCCGGAGGGGATTTGTCCCGCGCTAATGTCATTACCGTTCCGATGGAAATGGGGTCTGATGGCGCAAAGATGTATCTGAAACCTGATCATTATGAATTCGTGACCGGTCAGGCCTATAAACTGGTGATGACCAATGTTGATGACATCAAGCATGAGCTGGCCATCAACGAAATGTTCGAACGGATTTTCACCCGAAAAATCGAAGCGGCAGATAAAGACGGCAACTTGGTTGCGGAAATAAAGGGCGCGATTCAGGAAGTTGAAGTTGGACCGCATCAAACTGTGGAATGGTTCTTTGTACCCGTTCAGACTCTGGAAGCCGGTGATTTAACTTGCGAAATTCCAGGACACAAAGAGGCCGGGATGACGGCAACCGTCGTCGTAAAGTAGCTTATGCACTTCTTGTATTCCGGCAGTTGTTTCGCATGGCGGAATACAGGCTTTGATAGCTGATATACGGGCAGCACGGGCCGCCCGTCTGTCGGCTTGCGAAGGGTCTGGTCTGACAAATCATCGGCTCAATTTACGTTGCAAGGGGAATGAAAATGCAACTCAGGAACATCACTCGGGCGCTTTTTGGGCTGTTACTGATATTGTCAGCTGGATTTGCCCTTGCCGATGACGACAAGCCGGGCGACGCTGAAAAAGGCGCGGCGGTCTTTAAAAAATGCAAAGCCTGCCACAAGGTTGGTGAAGACGCGAAAAACGGGGCCGGACCGGTGCTGAACGGTGTTATCGGCCGACAAGCGGGATCTGATCCAACTTTTGAATATGGTTCGGACTTGATCGAGGCCGGATCAGCTGGACTGGTTTGGACAGAATCAAAAATCGCGGAATTCATTGAAAATCCAAAAGAGTTCTTGCGGGAAACTCTGAACAAGCCACGGGCACGATCCTCGATGACATTGAAATTCAGCAACAAAGAAGACCGGCGAAATGTAGCGGCCTATATCGCGACTTTTTCTGACAGTGCTGCAGCAACGACGCCAGAAAACTGACATTCGCCGTTCCAATTTCAACATAGACGCAGAAAATTTGCCGTGCACTTGCCGAAACCGAGTGTAATTTATTCAGACAACCCCTAAACAGCACCTAAATCCTCAGCGACAGGTTCTGACAATCACATGGCCGCAATTTTCCTAGACCTCGACGGAACCCTGATCGACCCCAAAGAGGGGATCACCGGTTCAATCCAATATGCCCTTCAAGAAATGGGCCTTGAGGATATTCCGACCAAAGACGATCTGACATGGTGCATCGGCCCGCCTTTGTGGGATTCGTTTCGTGTGTTGCTGGGCGAGCGCGCCGATGTGACCGAAGCGGTCAACCTTTACCGCGAGCGTTACACAGATACCGGCATGTTCGAGGCTGATGTCTATGACGACATTGGCGAAATGTTGGAAGGCCTGCGTGAAACCGGCCTGCCATTGTTCATCGCAACCTCGAAACCCCATTCTTACGCCAATATCATCTGCGAACATTTCGGTTTGTCGCATTTCGTGGACGGATTGTATGGCTCGGAACTGGATGGGACAAATTCAGATAAAACTGACTTGCTGGCACATGTCTTGGCGGAAACCGGAGTTGACCCGAACCGATCAGTTATGATCGGCGACCGGAAGCACGATATCATCGGGGCGCAAAACAACGACATTCGCTCGCTGGGTGTGTTGTGGGGGTATGCCGAAGAGGGCGAGTTGCATATGGCCGAGGCAGATGCCTTGGCGGGTGATCCCACCGAGGTTGCCGAGATTGTTATCGAGATGTTGGGGCTTGATGAAGATTGATCGCCGGTAAAGCTTGGCACTGCAACTATGACAAAGGCTTGGAATGACCACTCCTGTTGATCCCGTTCAATTGACCGCAGACCTGATACGTTGTCCTTCGGTTACGCCGGTTGAAGGAGGCGCAATTGTCCTTTTGCAAGATTTGCTTACTGGTGCCGGCTTTGTTTGCACGCGCGTTGATCGCGGCGGTGTGGCCAATCTGTTTGCCCGCTGGGGACAGGGCCGGAACGGTCGCACCTTCGGGTTCAACGGCCACACGGATGTTGTGCCTGTTGGCGATACCGCAGCCTGGAGTGTTGATCCATTCGGCGCTGAAATTCGCGACGGCGTGCTTTATGGGCGCGGTGCGACGGATATGAAATCCGGCGTCGCTGCTTTCGCTGCGGCTGCCATTGATTTTGTGCGTGAAACCCCGCCGGATGGGTCGGTGGTGCTGGCCATTACCGGTGACGAAGAAGGCCTCGCGACCGACGGAACCGTCGCTTTGCTGGATTGGATGAAGGCCAATAACGAAACAATCGACCATTGCCTTGTGGGTGAACCTACTTGCCCGGAACACATTGGCGACATGATGAAAATCGGTCGGCGCGGGTCGATGACCGCGCATTTTACCGTGTCCGGCAAACAGGGGCATTCGGCCTATCCGCACCGGGCGTTGAACCCGCTGCCTGCCATGGTGCGCCTGATGGATCGTTTGGCAAGCCATGTTCTTGACGAAGGCACCCAGCATTTTGACGCGTCCACATTGGCGATAACCACAATTGATACCGGCAATCCGGCCAATAACGTGATCCCGGCGCAATGCCGTGGAACGGTTAATATCCGTTTCAATGACAATCACACCTCTGCTGGTTTGATTGATTGGTTGCAGGTCGAGGCCGACAAAGTGGCCACGGAAACCGGCGCCAAGATCGGCATGCGGTGCCAGGTTTCGGGTGAAAGTTTCCTGACAAGTCCCGGTGAGCTATCCGATCTGGTGGCCAAATCGGTGACGCAGGAAACCGGCCGGACGCCTGAATTGTCAACATCCGGTGGCACCTCGGATGCGCGTTTTATCAAGGATCATTGTCCGGTGGTTGAATTTGGTTTGGTCGGAAAAACCATGCATCAGGTGGATGAATGCGTTCCGGTTGAGCAGATCCATCAATTGAAAGCAATCTACAGCTGCATTTTGAAGGGTTATTTTGCCTAAACGGCCGTCCTGCAAAAACCGACTGGTCATCATGGTGAAAGAGCCGCATCCAGGTCGTGTGAAAACCCGTCTGGGCGCGGATATCGGCATGGTCAAAGCTGCATGGTGGTTTCGGCATCAAAGTCAGCAGCTGATCGCGCGTTTGGCGATTGACCCGAGATGGCAAACTATTCTGGCAGTCGCACCGGATCACGAGGGATTGTTCAGCCGGGTCTGGCAAAGCAATGTCAAAAGGGTGCCGCAGGGCCGTGGAGATTTGGGGGATCGTATGGCGCGCTTGTTTCATACGCTGCCCGGCGGGCCTGTCGTGATTATCGGGGCGGACATCCCAGATATTAGGCCCACCCATATCGCCAGTTCATTTCGGTCGTTGGGGGGAAATGACGTGGTTTTCGGCCCGGCCGAGGATGGCGGGTACTGGCTGGTTGGAATGAAACGGTCGCGTCCTGTTCGGACCGATATTTTTGGCGGGGTTCGGTGGTCAACGGAATATGCCCTTGAAGACAGCATTGCCCGTCTTGGCGGCATGAAAATTGCCAAAATCAACCGGTTGCGCGACGTTGACCGCGCGGCTGATCTTTGAAGGTCGCACCGGGCAGGGCCTTTCACTTGGTCGCGTTTACGGTACCCTGCGTTTTCAACATGACGGCGGTTGGGGCGCATGCTAAGGCTTTGGGATGAAAACACTCCCCTCAAAAGCCGAGTTGATCCGCTGGATCGACGAGAACCCAACCCGCAAAAACAAGCGCGAAATCGCCAAGGAATTTGGTATCAAAGGGGCCGCCCGGATCGATCTTAAACGTATGTTGAAAGAGTTGACGGACGAAGGCTTGCTGGAAAAGCGCAAACATAATTATGTTGATCCTTCGGACTTGCCGCCCGTGATGGTGTTGGTTGTCACCGGACCGGACAAGGACGGCGATGTGTTCGCCGCTCCGATGGACTGGCAGGGCGATGGTGTCGTGCCAAGGGTTCTGATGATGCCGCAAAAGGGTGATCCAGCCTTGGGCAACGGTGACAGGGTGCTGGTGCGGTTGTCGGCTATCACAGGACAGGATCACGCTTATGAAGGGCGTTTGATCCGCAAGATCGGCACCGGGCCTGCGAAAATTCTGGGTTTGTTTCGCACCAGCTCCGAAGGGTCGCGAATTATTCCCATCGACAAGAAATTTGACCAGGAATGGTATGTGCCGGATGGGGCGGAAAACGGTGCCAAAGACGGCGAACTGGTCGAGGCCGAACAGACCGGCCCCAAAGGGCGACTTGGCCTGCCACGCGCGAAAATTATCACCCGCTTGGGTGACCCGATGGCCCCCAAGATGGTATCACTTTACGCCATTCACATGCACGGTATTCCGGATGCATTCCCTGATGATGTGCTGGCCGAAGCCGAAGCCGTAGATGCCATCAAGTTGGGCAAGCGCGAGGATATGACCGAACTGCCGCTAATTACGATCGACCCGGCCGATGCCCGTGACCGTGACGATGCGGTTTTTGCTTCGCGCGATACGGACCCTGCCAACGCGGGTGGTTTTGTCATCTGGGTGGCGATTGCCGATGTCGCGCATTACGTAACGCCGGGCAGCCGTTTGGATCGTGAGGCGCGGTTGCGCGGTAATTCGACCTATTTCCCGGACCGGGTTGTACCGATGTTGCCCGATAATTTGTCTGGCAATCTGTGCTCTTTGCATGAAGGAGTCGACCGGGCCTGCCTTGCCTTGCGCATGGTCGTGAACGACAAGGGACGCAAGATCAGCCACCATTTTACCCGCGGCTTGATGAATTCCAAAGCTGCGCTTAGCTATCACCAATTGCAGGCGGCCCGCGACGGCGAACCGGATGCCGCGACTGCGCCGTTGATTGAAACGGTTATTGCGCCGCTGTACGAAGCCTACGAAGCTGTCGCCAAAGAGCGGAACAATCGCCAGCCTTTGCATCTGGATTTGCCGGAACGCCGGATCGAGTTGTCGGATCAGGGGCATGTCACCACGGTTGCTTTTCGTGACCGGTTTGACGCGCATAAGCTGATCGAAGAATTTATGATCCTTGCCAATGTCTGTGCCGCCGAAACGTTAGAAGCGAAACGTCAGCCGCTTTTGTACCGGGTGCACGAGGAACCTTCGCCAACCAAGTTGGATGGTTTGCGCGACGTGGCGCAGGCCGCCGGGTTGGTGTTGGCCAAAGGGCAGGTGCTGAAGACGGCACATCTAAACCAATTGCTGGATGCCGCTGCCGGGACTGACAATGCCGAGATCATCAATATGTCGGTTCTGCGGTCGATGACGCAGGCCTATTACGCGCCGCAAAACCATGGGCATTTTGGGCTGAGCTTGAAGCGGTACGCGCATTTCACCTCGCCGATCCGTCGTTACGCAGATCTGATCGTTCACCGGGCGTTAATTACCGGACATGGCTGGGGCGCTGACGGTCTTGGGCCTTTGGATATCGAACGGATCGACGAAACCGGCGAGCTGATTTCTCTAACCGAACGGCGTTCGATGATGGCCGAGCGGGATACCAATGATCGCTATCTTGCCTCGTATCTGTCTGAACGGGTCGGCAGTGAATTTGACGGTAAGATTTCTGGGATCGCCAGATTTGGCCTGTTCGTCCGCCTGCATGAAACCGGCGCGGATGGGTTGATACCTATTTCGACGCTTGGCCGCGAATATTTTCACCATGATGAGAAGTCGCAGACCCTGACCGGTGAAAAGTCGCGGATCGTCCTGAAGCTGGGGCAGCCGGTGACGGTGCGCTTGGCCGAGGCGGTTCCGGTGACTGGTGGATTGATGTTCGAACTGCTGACTGTGGATGGCAAGGCAATGCCCAAAGGCGGTGGGCGTTCGACCGGCTATAAAGGGCGTAAAGTCACTGCGCATAGCCACAAAAAGCGCACAGAACGAAAAGTTATCCGCAAGCGGAAATAGAATCAGCAGTACCTCGGCGGGTGATCGCTTATTTCTAATTGGCCCCCCTTTTTTGACTCGGGCTTTGCATGTATGCTGCTTTGAAAAACATGGCGGGCAAGGCTAATTCATGCGACATTTAACGGGTCTATTCACACTAATTCTGTTTAATTTGGTTGTACTTAGTCAGGTATGGGCGTTGGGTGCTGCGACGCTTGACACCCGGCCAAAGCCGCGCCCTGAAACTGCTGCACAAACAGAAACAAGAGTTGCATCATCAAACGCCGGATTCGATTTGTGGGTTAAGGCATTTCGCGCCAAAGCACTGGCACGTGGGATATCTGGCACGACCTATGATCGTGCATTCAAGGACGTCAGTTACAGCGCCTATGTGATTGAAAAAGACCGCAATCAAAGCGAATTCACCAAGCAGATATGGGATTATCTCGACACAGCTACCTCGGCTCAGCGGGTGTCGAACGGCCAGGCGGCATTGCAAAAACACGGGGCTTTACTGAAGCAAATTGAAAAAAGATACAAAGTGGATGCCAAGGTTGTATTGGCGATCTGGGGGCTGGAAAGCGCTTATGGCACACATATGGGCGACATTCATATCATCGAAGCACTTGCGTCGTTGGCCTTTGAAGGCCGTCGCCAGTCGTTTTTTGAAGCACAACTGATCGCGGCCCTTAGCATCATCCAATCGGGCGATGTGACGCCGGACAATATGACCGGTTCGTGGGCCGGCGCGATGGGGCATACACAGTTTATCCCCACCAGTTATCTGGCCTTCGCGCAAGATTTTCGCGGCGACGGCAAGCGTGATATTTGGTCAAGTGATCCAGCGGACGGGCTGGCGTCAACGGCCAACTACCTGGCGAAACATGGTTGGGTAAAGGACCAGCCTTGGGGGATGGAGGTTAAGCTGCCGACGAATTTCAATTTTTCGCTGTCAGGGGAACGCGTTAAAAAATCCGTCGCCGAGTGGCGCGCACTTGGAATAAAAACCATTGATGGTGGAACATTACCAGATCACGGGAAATCTTCGATCCTGTTACCGGCGGGCGCAAAGGGTGCGGCCTTTATTATCTTTCAGAATTTCCATGTGATCGAACGATACAACACCGCAGATGCCTACGTGATCGCGGTTGGCCATTTGGGTGACCTGATCATGGGCGGCGCGGAATTCAAATCGAGTTGGCCCCGGGGCGAAAAAGCTTTGTCGTTCAAGCAGAAAAAACAGATGCAGCGTTTGCTGCGGCGCAAGGGTTTTGACACGGAAAAAATCGATGGGATTGTCGGCCCGATGACGATCGCAGCAATTAGGGGCTTTCAGGCGTCGCTTGGGCTGACGCCCGACGGTTATGCAACGACGGATATCTTAGATTTGTTACGCGCAAAATGATGGTCTATCCGGTTTGACCCCAATCAGCCGTCTGCATCTCGCGCAGGCGTGAGGCTGTGCGTTGGAATTCAAATGCTCCGGCCCCGTCCTGATAAAGTTTTTCGGGTTCAGCCTGGGCCGAGCAGATCAATTTGGTCTTTGCTTCGTACAGCGTGTCGATCAGGGTGACGAAGCGTTTAGCCTCGTTGTTGCGTGACCGATTCATCACCGGAATGTTTTCAAGCACCAGCAAGCGAATAGCGGCAGTCAGCGCCAGATAATCCGCAGGCCCAAGGGGTTGTTCGCACAAATCGGCAAAGCCCGCACGGGCAACCCCGCTGTGATATCTGGGCAGGCGGACCGCGCGGGCCTTGACCTGAAGGATCAGTGGTTCCTCGGCGCCATTGGTAACGCTGTGCCAAATCTGGTTGATGGCTTCCAGGGCTTTTTTATCATCGGGGTGGAAATATGTTTGCTGCCCGCGCAACTGGTTTTGCCGGTAATCTGTATCACTGATCAGCCTGTGAACCTGAAGACGCTCCTTGATCAAGCCGATGAAGGGCAAGAACAATTGTCGGTTCAGCCCGTTCAGGTAAAGATCATCCGGCGGCCGGTTGGACGTGATAATCAGCGTTACCCCTTGCGCCAGTAAAGCCTCGAACAACCGCCCGACAAGCATTGCGTCCGTAATGTCGGTGATCTGTAACTCATCAAGGCACAGCAGTCGCGCGCTTGCTGCGATGCTGTTTGCCACCGGCGTTAGCGGATCTGCAATTCCGGCCTTGCGTTCACGATGCAGGGCTTCGTGGATTTCCTGCATGAACGCGTGAAAATGTACACGGCGTTTGCGGGTAATGTCGGTTGTCGCAAAGAACATATCCATCAGCATCGACTTGCCGGACCCGACACCGCCCCAAATATAAAGGCCGCGTGGTGCTTCGGTTTCCTGCCGCGTGAAAAACCCAAACAATCCGCTGCGTTTGTCGGCCGTGGCATTCAGATAATCCTGCCGAACTGCCAATTCAGTGATGGCCCATATCTGCGCAGGGTCTGAATGCACGTGTCCCGATGCGACCATTGCATCATAACGTGATCTCAGGCCATCAGACATTGCTTGCTCGTTCTTTGTGATGGCCGACCATACCCGCTTGGTATGACCAGTTCGACAACTTTTACTTTGACCAATTATTATCCATCAGTCGGGTGCGGCCCTGAAACCAAACGGCAGCCATCATGTCAAGCACTGGTTCCCGACTGCTTATGCCGGGGCTAATTGGCGGATGCATCATCATCTTGATGGGCTTTTCAATCCGCGCTTGGTTTGGTGGATAGGTGCGCTGTCTCCCATCGTGCATCTGCCGATAAACGAGCGGCCCTTTAACCAGCGCGCGATCGCCGCCTAATCAGCCTGGCCGATATGCTGCATTCCCCGGCTTGCCGCCAGTTCCACTTGCTTTTGCCGCTCGCGAAATTGTGCGCGACGGGTTTCATCGGTTTCGGGCATGCATTGGTGACAGGACACCCCCTTTTCGTATTCCGGCCGGGTCATGTCGTGATCTGAAATCGGTCTGCGGCAGGCATAGCACAAATGGTAGGGTCCCGGCTTTAGCGCGTGACCAACTGATACGCGGCTGTCAAAAACGAAACATTCGCCGTTCCAGGTGCTTTCGGCCTGCGGAATTTCCTCGAGGTACTTAAGAATGCCGCCCTTAAGGTGAAACACATCTTTGACGCCTTCGCCCAACAGGTAGTTGGTTGATTTCTCGCATCGGATGCCGCCGGTGCAGAACATCGCCACGCGTTTGTTGTGGAACCGATCCTTGTTCGCGGCCCACCAGGCCGGAAACTCGCGAAAACTGTTGGTTTTCGGATCAATTGCGCCTTCAAACGTGCCGATGGAGACTTCGTAATCGTTGCGTGTGTCGATCAGCACAACGTCGTCCTGTGCGATCAGGTCGTTCCAATCCGCAGCGGCCACATAGTTCCCAACTTGCGCCAGCGGATTAACCTGCGGCTGCCCCATCGTGACGATCTCTTTCTTCAGACGGACCTTCAACCTGAGGAACGGCATGACCGCAGCATAGCTTTCTTTGTGCGCAAGAGAGGCGCATCCGGGCAGGGCGCGTATCGCCGCCAAGGCTTGATCGATACCGGCGCGGCTGCCAGCGATTGTGCCGTTGATCCCTTCGGCGGCAATCAACAGGGAACCCTTAATGCCTGCCCTCTGGCAGGTCGCCAGCAATGGCCCTCTCAGTGCCGCGGGATCGGCAAAACGGGTAAAGTGATATAGGGCGGCAACTGTGAAATCTGACATGCCAAATCTATAATCCGGACATTGTATTGATTTCCAGCCCTCAATGGCGGATTGACGGATTGGTCGCAGCCTTCTAGCCTCTGCGGCCTGACCTTAACGAGATAGCCGATGCCCCGTTCAGAAACCTCTTTGCGCATGATTGATATTCAGAATGATTTCTGCCGCAGCATGCATGATCACGTGGTAAATCTGGCTAACTGATCCCGGTTGCCAGGAAACTTAGAAAGCCGCTTATGGATATTTCAAAACGGGTTTACGACCATCGTTGGAAGATTGACCCGATTGTCCGGTCCTTAATCGACACGGATTTTTACAAATTGCTGATGGCGCAATCGGTGTTTCGCAATAAACCGGACACCATCGTTACGTTCAGTCTGATCAACCGCACGAAATCCATCCGTTTGGCTGATATGATTGATGAGGGCGAGCTGCGTGAACAGCTTGATCACGTGCGTTCGCTTTCCCTGTCGCGCGGCGAAAGCACGTGGCTGCGGGGCAATATGTTTTACGGCAAACGCGCGATGTTCCGGCCTGATTTCATGGAATGGTTCGAAGGCCTGCGCCTGCCGCCCTATCACCTTGAAAAACGCGATGGCCAGTATGAACTGACATTCGAAGGCAAATGGCCCGAAGTGATGATGTGGGAAATTCCGGCCTTGGCGATCATCATGGAACTGCGGTCACGCACTGCTTTGGCAAGTCTGGGACGGTTCGAACTGGAAGTGCTTTATGCACGGGCCCTGACCCGCGTTTGGGAAAAAATCGAAGCGTTGCGAGGGATCGAACCCTTAAGTGTTGCGGATTTCGGCACGCGTCGGCGGCATTCGTTTTTGTGGCAGGATCGGTGCGTTCAGGCGATGATCGAAGGGCTTGGGCCCAAGTTTACCGGAACCTCTAACTGTCTGATTGCGATGCGCCGTGAGGTCGAGGCAATTGGTACAAACGCCCATGAATTACCCATGGTCTATTCAGCATTGGCTGAAAATGACGCTGAACTGGCCCAAGCGCCCTATAAGGTTCTTGAGGACTGGCAGGAAGAACATGACGGAAACCTGCTGATCGTTCTGCCGGATACTTATGGAACGCAAGGGTTCCTGGACCGGGCACCGGATTGGCTGCGCCACTGGACCGGCATGCGCATCGACAGCGGCGATCCTGCTGTCGGGGCTGAAACGGCAATTCGTTGGTGGCGGGACCGTGGCGAAAACCCGATGCAGAAACTGGTGATTTTCTCGGACGGATTGGATGTCGCGAAAATCGCGGAACTCAGCGCGCAGTTTAAGGGTCGCGTTAAGGTTGGTTTTGGTTGGGGGACGTTGCTGACCAATGATTTCCGTGGACTGATGCCAAACAAAGCTTTAGCGCCGTTTTCATTGGTGTGCAAAGCGATTGCGGCAAATGATCGGCCAACGGTCAAGCTGTCGGACAACCCAAATAAAGCAATGGGGCCAAAGGACGAGATTGCCCGTTACAAACGGGTCTTTGAGGTGGGGGCGCAAAAGGCGCAGGATGTGATTGTCTGACGCGGCTTAGGTGTCAAGATATCGCTGCGACAACAGGATTGCGCGGCGGATATATTTGTCGTTGTTCGGGTCTTCGGCAGGCAAGCGTGGCACAATCCACCCTAGCGAGGCAAATCCCCGAAGCATCGCAAAAAGTGGTATGCGGGCGATGTCATCATGGGTCAGCGGATGCACCGCCGCGTAACCTTCGATCACAGCCTGGCAAAGCGAAGAATAATTTGCCTCGTCTATGCTTTGAGAAACGGCGACGGTCAGTTCAAACATCGTGTAGCCAAATCCGCTGTCGTCAAAATCGATCAGTGTCAGGCCATTCGCCGTCGCAAAGACGTTTTCTCGCAAAGCATCGGCATGTATCAAACCCATGCGCGGATTGGTTTTGTCATAGGCGGTCAGATCGGTTCGAGCCTTGGCCCGGGCTTGATTGAGGGTGTCTTGCGCGTCGCTGTCCAGCCCCGGATGTTCCCAAAAGCGGCCCCATAGCGGGTTGTCCCCAAGCAGGCCGGTATGGTCCCAACTGCGTCGGGTAAAATTGGCCGGCAGCGTCAAGGCATCGCTTGTATCGTGCAATTGCGCCAGTAACTTCCCAACGTCTGTGTACCGCTTAATCTGATCCGCATCTGAACCCGGTAACGGTTGGCCGGAAAACCCGATTGGGGCACCGTCAACCCAAGAAATCACAGTTGCGATCTGACCGTTATCCAAAGTTACCAGCAGGGTTTCGTCGGGGGTCGCTACTGGTTTGGGCGCAGGAAATCCTGCCTCGGCCAGTGCGTTGGTCCACCACAATTCCGACCAAATTTCATTGACCGAGTTGTATCCAGGCCGGTGCAGGCGCAAGGCCGCTGGCTGCCCGTCATTCAGACGTATCGCAAAAACCGCATTTTCGCGATGCGAAATCATGCGGGCATTGCCGTCACGCAGGCCCCATTGGCCAATCGCCTGTTGAACCGAAGCGTCAAAGCTCATGAGGTAACGGGCGTGACCGACAACACGTCGTCCAGCGCGTCGATCATCAAATCGGCGTTCTCGCGGGAAAACACCATTGGTGGCCGGATTTTCAGGGTGCCATAGTCTTTGCCGATCTTGTTCAACAAAATACCGCGCGTTTTCATGCCTTCGACAACCCGTTCGGTGAAGTCCGTCGCCGGTGTCAGCGCATCGTCGAGAACCATTTCTGCTCCGAAAAACAAACCAGAGCCGCGCACGTTGTTGATCACAGGATATTTTTGCTGCAACGCGGACATCCGTTCGCGGGCGTAGTCCCCTACGACGCGGGCGTTTTCAACCAGGCCTTCCTCGTCGATAATTTCAAGCACCGCCATAGCGGCCGCGCAACTGACCGGATTGCCACCAAAGGTGTTGAAATAGCCAAACGCGTTGCGAAATGCAGAAAGGGTATCAAGCCCGGCGACAACGGCGGCGACCGGATGGCCGTTGCCCATCGGTTTGCCAATGGTCACTATTTCTGGCAGGATTCCGATTTTTTCATAACCCCACCAATGGGTGCCTGTGCGGCCAAAACCCGGTTGTACTTCGTCGGCAATGACAATGCCTCCGGCCTTGCGAATGGCGGCGACGGCCTTGTCCAGAAAGCCTTTTGGCAATGTCGGAAAACCTTCATTGGCAAAGAACGGGCAGATGATGAAGGCGGAAACACCGTGGCCTGATGCCTGAAGTGCAGCAATCGCCCTTTCAACCTCGACCGCGAATGCGTCGGCAAAGGGTTGACCGGAAACACCCCCCAAAGGCCGCGTGCTGTCGGGGGCTGGGACATGCTGCACGTGGTCGGCATAACCACCAATCGGCGGGCGGCGGGTGGACAACTGACTGACTGCCGCCGTGTTGCCGTGATAGGTCATGTCGGTTGCGATAACGCCTGTATTGCCCGTTACAGCCTGCGCCATACGCAGCGCAACGTCGTTCGCCTCGGAGCCCGAGCAGACCATGATGGCCGATGTCAGGCTTTTGTCGAATTTGGCGGTCAGGGCTTCGATATAGTCCAGAATACCCTCGTGCAGATAGCGGGTATGGGTGTTCAGTATGGCCGCCTGTCTGGCGATCGCTTCGACCACTTTGGGATGGCAGTGGCCCACATGCGGCACGTTGTTATAACAATCCAGATACTTGCGCCCGTCAGCGTCCCACAGCCAGACACCGTCGCCTTTTACGATGTGAACCGGATCGGCATAGAAGGTGGAAACATTCGGACCCAGCAACCGCGCGCGGCGTGCCATCAAAGCTTTGATATCTGACATAGGTTTTTTCCTGACCGTGGTTTTCGCTTTGTTGTTTCAAATATCGCAAGCAAAGGCAAAGCCGATTATTCGTGATCAGGCGTTCCTCGCAGCGATTTCACCACAGCGCGCTTGGTTTTTGTTTCAAGCCGCCGCTTTTTTGAGGCAAGGGTCGGGCGGGTTTTGATCCGCCGCTTGGGGGCAATCAGCGCGGCCCGGATCATTTCGGCCAGTTTTTCTTCGGCCAGTTCGCGGTTCATCAGTTGCAAACGGTGTTTTTCTGCCGTGACAATGATCGCGCCTTCTTTGGTCCATTTCCGGCCTGCTATCTTTTTCAGGCGGGCTTTAACGTCTGGCGTCAGCGACGGCGACCGGGCGGCCTCGAACCGCAATTCAACAGCGGTCGAGACCTTGTTGACGTTTTGCCCACCGGGCCCCGAGGCGCGCATAAAGCTTTCGCTTAGTTCCCAGTCTTGCAAGGTAATGTCGTCATTGATGCGGATCATAAAGGGCTTTTACCCAAGCATTGGCCGCAAAGCAAAAAGAAAGGGCCGCAACATTCGCGCGGCCCTTTCCAAATTTTCAAGAGCTTGGAGGTCGTCCAGATCCGGGCCTATAACCCTGTTATGCGATCGGCTTCACCTCAAGGATTGCCTTCAGACGGCGCACCCCCGCATTGACCTGATTGCTCTCTCCAATACCTTTTTAGACACTGGATCACCTCCTTTCACTTGTTGCTGTTAACAAGGATGGTGCCACATGTAGTAAATAAGTCAACGATTTTTTGTTACGTTTTGGCAATGCGCTGGGAAATAATCAGGCGAAACGGGATCAATGCGACCATTGCAACGACCAATTTAACCAACCAATCAGCAAATCCAAGCGTCACCCAAAGCGGCATTTCAGGGCCGAATATCATAAAGGGAGCAGCTTGCCACGCCCAGTTGATCGCCCCATCTGCCGCTTCGCCAAACAGTGTCAGGCTGGCCGAAAAGGCGATTGTGAAGAACAGGGCAGTATCAAGTGCTGAGCTGAAAAGAGTAGACACAAGCGGCGCACGCCACCAACTGCCGCTTCGCAGGCGATTGAAAATCGCCACATCAACCAACTGCGCCACCAAAAATGCGGTACCCGATCCGACGGCAATACGCAGTGGAACGGCAGGGCCATATTCCAGCATGATCTGGCTGCCAATCAGCGAGCAGACAACGCCGGTAACAAAGCCGATAAGCACGACTTTGCGTGCGGCCGAAACGCCATAGAGACGGTTCATCAAATCGGTGACCAGAAAGGCAAACGGATAGGTGAACGCCCCCCAGGTTAAAAGGCCGTCAAGGATCAGGAATTGAACAAGGATATTACTGGCGACAACGATCGCCGCCATGGCGAACACGCCAGGCAGTAGGGTGCGAGACATCATAAACTCCGTTTTGAAAAGGTCGCGGACACTTTATTCCGGCGCAAAGCCGGAACATGGGCCTGTTAAGGCGTTTACGCTATCACCACAAGAGCGACGTTGCCCCGCACAGGATGCAAGGCAAAAACCACGCCTAGACCCCCACGTCGATCAGGGCTTTGGCCAAGACCGGCACCGTGTCGTTGTTCAGACCAGCGATGTTGATGCGGCTATCGCCAACCATATAGATCGCGTGCTTGTCGCGCAGGGCCATTACCTGTTCCGGTGTCGCCCCCATCCGGGAGAACATGCCGCGATGTTGTGCGACAAAGCCAAAGCGGTCACTGCCGGACAGGCGGCGCAACTCGTCCGCCAATTGCTGCCTGATGGCCAGCATACCCAGCCGGACTTCTTCCAGTTCGGCCATCCAGTCGGCTTTCAGCGCCGGGTCGTTCAGGATCATCGTTACAAGCCGCGCCCCGTGATCGGGCGGAAACGAGAAGTTCTGCCGGTTCAAATGCGCAAGGTTTCCCTGCACGACAGGGCGCATCGCGGCATCGGGCGTGATTGCCAGCACGATACCTGTGCGCTCGCGGTAAATGCCAAAGTTCTTGGAGCAACTCGCGGCAATCATCATTTCCGGGAATTTTGTGGCCAGCAGGCGCACGGCGGCGGCGTCTTCGTCCAGCCCGTCGCCAAAGCCCTGATAGGCGATATCAACAAACGGCACCGCGCCGCGTTCAAGTAACAGGTCGGCCAGTTGCGCCCATTGGACCAAATTAAGGTTGGCGCCGGTCGGATTGTGGCAACACCCATGCAGCAAGATAATATCGCCAGCTTTTGCTGTCGCCAGATCAGCCATCAGGCCGTCAAAATCCACACCCAGCGTCTGGCTGTCAAAATATCGATACTCGGCGGTTTTCATACCCAGATGTTTAAGGATCGAGGGATGGTTCGGCCATGTCGGGGCTGACAACCAGACCGTTGCCTCTGGGCTGGCCATCTGCACCATCTCAAGCACCAAATGGATCGCCCCGGTGCCACCCGGTGTATGCGCTGCAGCGACCCGGTTGTGATCGACCGAATTTGCCAGAACCAATTCGATCATCGCCGCCTGAAAACCTGCATCACCGGTCAGACCCGTATAGCTTTTGGTGGTTTCTGCTTCCCACAACTGCTTTTCAGCTGCCTTAACGGCCCGCATTACGGGTGTCAGGCCAGTTGCATCTTTATAAACACCGACACCCAGATCAATTTTCGGACTGCGCGGATCGTCTTTATAAAGCTGCATTAATTGCAGGATTTTGTCTTCGGGTTGCTTGTGCAGGTTGTTCAGCATTTCGGTTTCCTAAAAAAGGGTGTTAACCCTTGGCAACTTTCAAGTCGTTATACATGCCCCATTCGGCCCAGGATCCGTCGTAAAGCGAATGCTGTTTGTGGCCCAGTCGGGCAAGGGCAAGGTTGATGATGGCCGCCGTCACGCCAGACCCGCAGGTCGTGATGACCGGTGCTTTCATGTCGACACCCTTTGCCGCCATAATCAGCGCCAGCTCCGCATCGGATTTCATTGTGCCGTCGCTGTTCAGCAATTCGGTAAATGGCAGGCTGATCGAATTCGGTATATGGCCGCTGCGCAGTCCGGCCCGTGGTTCAGGCGCTTCACCGGCAAAACGAGCAGCAGAGCGCGCATCGACAATCTGCGCTTCTTTGAGTTTTGAAGCGGCGGCTACCTGGGTGACATCCTTGATCAGCTGGGCATTGCGCACAACGGTCATGTGCCTGTCACGCAAAACTGGCGGCATGTCTTCGGTTGCGCGCCCTTCGGCCAGCCATTTCGGCAGGCCACCATCCAGAACGGCGGTGTCGGTTTTGCCAAACAGGTGAAATAACCACCAGACCCGCGCCGCTGAATTCAAACCGGCGCCGTCATAGATCACCACCTGATGCCCGTCGCCAATCCCCATCGCCCGCATCCGCGAAATGAACTTTTCTGGAGGCGGGGCCATATGCGGCAAATCGGAAAGGCTATCGCTGATATCGTCAATGTCAAAAAACCTTGCACCGGGGATGTGCGCGGCGTCGTACTCGGCTTTTGGATCACGCGCGGCTTGCGGCAGATACCATGACGCGTCGATTATCCTGATGTCAGGGCTGCCCAAATGCCGTGCCAGCCAATCAGTGGAAACCAAAGTCGTCGGGTTACTGTCGGGCATGGGGGTATCCTTAGATCAGTTTCAGCCGCAACTGGATTAGACCCGCCTTGCGCAGGTTGCAAGGCTTGCTGACAAACCTGCGCAAATCCGGTGTCTAGAAACGATAGAACAAAGCCAGGCCCCCGCCAATCACCAGCATCGTCACCACACCGCAGAGTCCGGCCGCAATAAAATCAATGGCCCAAAAATTGCCAAAACTGATTTCACTAAATTTCGGTGCCAAAATAAACGCCAAAGCGCCAGTAGCACCAGAAACAGAGTTCCACCACAAGCCGATATTCACCGGTGGAATCAGAACCGCCCCCAGATTCCCACAGACGATCCCGATCAGGATAAGCGTGATTTCAAATCCGCTCATCCCCTGTCTCGCAGCAGTCTGGCTTTTTGGCGCTGCCAATCGCGCTTCTTTTCGGTTTCACGTTTGTCTGAGACCTTCTTGCCCTTGGCGATGCCCAGTTTCAGCTTGGCGCGACCTTTTTCGTTGAAATAAAGCCGCAACGGCACCAGCGTCATACCCTCGCGCCCGATACCCTGCCAAAGCTTCGCCAATTCGCGTTTGCTGACCAGAAGTTTGCGCCGCCGCCGTTCGTTATGGGGAAAGGCCTTGGCTTGTCCGTAGGCTGGAAAATAACTGTTAACCAGCCATAATTCGCCGGCGTCGACCGTGGCATAGCTTTCGCCGATATTGCACTTGCCTTCGCGCAGGGATTTAACCTCGGACCCTTCCAACATAATGCCGCATTCGATGTCGTCCTCGATCGCATAGTTGTACCGGGCACGACGATTGTCGGCCACGACTTTGCTGTTGGGATCACTTTTCTTTACCATAGTCGGGAAATAATTGAGGCGCGCGTCAAAGTCCACCAGCGAAGTTGACGCGACCACGAGACACTTGCGTCGAACCGACGAATATAGTGGTTATGGACGAAATAGACCCCAGACACCCGAGGATACAATGTTCATTCAAATCGCGCTTGGTACAGTTCTGATGCTGATGTCTATCGTCGTCGCGGGGGTTGCGTTTTTGTTTTTGGAAACGTTCCTGATGCGGTCACAAGATTATTTCTCGCGCGAGCCGCATCAGCCCAAGCTGTTGTTGGTTCTGATCGTTACAGTGATCTGGATTTTGGGTATGGTGACTGCTGGCGTTTGGATATGGGCAATTGCGCTGTGGCTTTTAGGAATTTTTATCACCATCGAGGCGTCGGTCTATTTTTCGCTGGTTGCGTTTACGACTTTGGGATTTGGCGACATTCTGCTGCCGCAAAACTGGCGGTTGCTTGGCGGAATGGCAGCCGCAAACGGTCTGCTGAATATGGGGTTGCTGACGGCCATGATGGTGGAAGTGTTGCGATTTGTGCGCGTGGGCCAGCTTGAGGTTAAGAAACGTAAAGGCCGGTCCTGAAACCGGCCTTTGGAATTAGTTCAATATACCGGCATGCCGCATCGCAGCCTGGATTTGCGCTTTGGTTTCAGGCAAGGCCGTCGTCAAAGGTGACCTGACGTCTTCCGAACACCGGCCCAAAACCGAAAGCGCGTATTTCGCACCGACCAGACCCGGTTCAATGAAAATCGCCGTATGCAGGGGCATCAGCCGATCCTGATATTCCAGAGCCAAAGCAAAATCACCCGCGCTCATCGCGTTTTGAAACTCGGCACACAGGCGGGGTGCGACGTTGGCGGTAACCGAAATGCAGCCAGACCCGCCCATGGCGCGATGGCCAAGGGCCTGCGCGTCTTCGCCGGAAACCTGACAGAAATCCACTCCGCAAGTGATCCGCTGTTCAGAAACCCGCCCGACGTCGCCGGTTGAATCTTTCACGCCAATAATGTTTGGCAGTTTCGCCAGTATACCCATGGTTTCCGGCGACATATCAACAACCGAGCGTCCGGGAATATTGTAAATGATGATCGGCAGGCCGCATTCGTTGACCGCCGCATAATGGGCAATCAAACCGCGTTGGGTTGGCTTGTTATAATAGGGAGTCACAACCAACGCCGCAGTCGCGCCAACACGCTTGGCGTGGTCGACCAGATGGATTGATTCGACCGTATTGTTGGACCCGGCCCCGGCAATGACCGGCACGCGGCCGGCAACCGCTTTGACGACAATCTCGACAACTGCTTGGTGTTCCTCGTGGCTCAGCGTTGGGCTTTCGCCGGTTGTGCCGACCGGCACAAGACCATGGCTGCCCTCAGAAATATGCCATTCGACCAACTGTTTAAGCGTATCGGTATCCACTTCGCCGTTCTTGAACGGGGTTACCAATGCTGGCATCGACCCTTTGAACATGACACGCTCCTTTCATCGTTTGGTTTCATGGGCTCTGTCCCGGCCTATTGGGCCCTGACATTTGCGACTGCATTAAACTAATGGGCAAATTGGCGAATGCCAAGCCGTCCTTTGTAATCTTAGTGGGTTGTGTTTACACTGCAGGCAACAGCGAAACCTGATTTCAGCGAGTGGATTACTATGCGCAGATGCGCCGCAGTTCTAATAAGCTTCATATTGTGCTTTGGCAGCGTTCAGGCGCAGGCCGCCAGTCAGAATGGCGTGTCTTTGGTGATCGCACTGACATCTGCAGCCAAGGGCGATTGGGACGCCGCAAAAGCGGTCGCCAGTCAGATCAGCGACCCTGTTGCCGTTGATATTATTGAATGGAGGCGATTGCGCGACGGGGTTCGGGCGTTTGCAGATTATCAGGGGTTCCTCGCGAAAAACCCCGAATGGCCCGGCTTGGCGGTGTTGCGAAAGCGCGGTGAAGCGGCGATTCCCAAAGGCCATAACAGCGCCGAGGTTTTTGCCTACTTCAAAGGTAATCCTCCACAATCCGGCACAGGCTCGTTGCGGCTGGCTGAAGCTTTTATGAAAGACGGTAAGATCACCGAGGCGCGGCGTGAAGTGGTGCGCGCCTGGACCACGTTTTCTTTGACCAAAGATGAACAATCCAGACTTTTGAAGAAGTTCAAGACCACGCTGGCACCGCATCACATTGCGCGCTTGGATATGTTGTTGTGGCGCGGTCGTAGCGACGAAGCCCAAGCGATGTTTGCCAATGTCAGCGACGATTATGTTATTCTTGCCAAGGCCAGAATAGGGCTGCGAAAACTGGAAAAAAACCCGGATGGGTTGGTACGCGCCGTGCCAAAATCAGTGCAAAACGACCCCGGTCTTGCTTATGAGCGATTCGTTTGGCGGGCCCGAAAAAACCTGGACGATAGCGCGCGGGATCTTTTGATTGCTCAGTCGGTTTCGAAAAAGGCGCTTGGTCAGCCCGAAGACTGGGCGCGGCGGCGGCGTGATATTGCGCGCCAGGAAATGCGTAACGGCAACAATAAACGCGCCTATCAAATTGCGTCGCAGCATTTTCTGACCGAAGGTTCGGACTATGCCGATCTTGAATGGCTGGCTGGTTACATTGCCCTGCGCAAACTAAAAAAGCCTGAGCTCGCAATCACCCATTTCAACAGGTTCCGCGCCGCCGTTGCCACACCAATCAGCTATGGCCGGGCCGGTTACTGGCTGGGGCGGGCCAATGATGCGGCGGGCGACAAAGCAAATGCGCAAAAAGCATATCTTTTCGGCGCCGAACACCAGACCAGTTTTTACGGCCAGCTTGCTGCTGAAAAAGCCGGGGTCGGGCCGGATGAATCTTTGGCCGGATTATCTGACGAACCTGATTGGCACCTTGCGCCTTTTCTTACATCATCCGTCATTCGCGCCGCGTTGTTGTTTCACGAAGCCGGCCTTTCTTATGAAACCGAACGCTTTGTACGCCACCACGCCGAAAGCCTCGACCTTGTGGGCAATCAACAATTGGCGGCTATGGTGCTTGACCTTGATCGCCCCAGTATCGCTGTAAGGTTGTCAAAACAGGCGGCCGGGATGGGGTTTGTGATGCCAAAATCCTATTTTCCGCTGACTGATTTAGCGAAATTGAAAACGCGCCTGAAACCCGAAGTGGCCATGTCAATCGCCCGCCGCGAAAGCGAACTGGACCCGACAGTTATCAGCCATGCAGGTGCACGTGGATTGATGCAGGTAATGCCGAATACTGCGCGCAAAGTCGCAAAGGAAATCGGGCAACCATACTCGCTGTCGAAGTTGTCCAACGACTGGGAATACAATGCCACCGTTGGCAGCGCTTATCTGGCGGATCAGCTGGAAGCCTTTAACGGCTCGTTTGTGTTGGCCTTTGCTGCCTACAATGCCGGGCCGGGGCGCGCAAAACGCTGGAGCGAAGTCTACGGAGATCCGACCAGTTCGAAGGCCGATCAGGTGGATTGGATCGAGCATATACCGTTCAATGAAACCCGCAATTACGTTATGCGGGTCATGGAATCGCTGCATATTTATCGTGCACGTATCGCTGGAAAAACTCCGCCATTGCAGCTTAGTAAGGATTTAAGAAAAGGCTGATTGGCGCTGTAAGTGCTGCCTATTTCGCATTAACCCGTTCGCGCCATAGCGTAAACAATCCTGCCGTTACGATGATGCCAGCGCCAAGCACCACATTCGCGCGCAAGGCTTCGTGAAAGACAAGAACGCCGATCAGGCTGGCAAAAACCAGTTGCAGATAGGCGAAGGGTTGCACCGTACTTGCTTCGGCCACTTCCAGCGTTTTGATCAGCAGAAAATGCCCACCCGCGCCGGTCAGGCATAAAATACCCATCCACACCCAGTCAAAGCCGATCATCGGCTCCCAGAACCAGACACCTATCACCGTCATAAACGCGCAACCTGCCACGCCGGTCCAGAAAAAGCTGGTCATCGCACTGTCTTTGCGTGCGACAAAGCGGGTCAACAAGCCATAGACAGCAAACATCAGCGACGACAAAATTGCGACCAGCATGTAGGGTGAAAACACTGTCGCGCCGGGTTGCAGAACGACCAGCATGCCGACAAAGCCAACGCCGATGGCTACCCAACGCCGCCAACCGACTTTTTCCCCCAAAACCGGCCCGGCAAGTGCTGCGACCATCAGCGGATAGGAAGCAAAGATCGCGTGTGTTTGCACTAACCCCAAATACACAAAGGAAATCAGAGCGACGATAATTTCACCGGCCAGCAGGAAACCGCGGAATATTTGCAACGGTAATTGCGTTGTCCGGACCGCCGCGCGAAAGCCGCCAGATTTGCGCATCGCGTAAACCACCACAAAACTAGCGAAAAACCAATACCGCACCATGACGACCATGACCGGATTGTATTCTCCGGCCAGATGCCGCGAGATTCCATCCTGTAACGCAAACACAAAGGTCGTGGCGATCATTAACAATATACCCAGCCGTGCATTGTTTTGGCTCATGGTTGTGCTTTCATCAAACCGGTTGTCATATGGCGCTTGTTCGCGAATCCCGGCACGCGGTCAACGGCAAATCCGGCATTGCTCAACGCTTGCCTGACATGCCCTGCTGCCGAATATGTGGCGCAGGTGCCGTTTGAATTTGTGCGCGCACCCACCGCTGCCAAAAGATCGGGGCGCCATAGTTCTGGATTTTTGGCGGGCGAGAAACCGTCCAAAAACCAAGCATCCGCGCGTTCGTTCCAGCGTGGCACGGTATGGTTTGCATCACCATAGATTATCTGTACATGAATGCCGGGCATCACAAGTTCAGTTATGCCATCACGCCAAAGGTCCAAAAATTGCATGGACAGGTGCGCTATTTCAGGAAAAGCCGTTAACGCGGTTTGCAGGTCTTGCAACGCCATCGGAAAAGCCTCGAAGCTGGTGAACTGCAAATCGGTCTGCTGACCGCTTTCAAGCCATAATTGCCAGCTTGCGAGCATGTTCAGGCCGGTTCCAAACCCAAGTTCCGCGATATGAAAACCGGGGCAAAACCGGGCGGGCAGATCATTGCCGGACAGAAACACATGCCGCGTTTCAGCAAGGCCGCCGGCCAAAGAAAAATATGGGTCATCAAAGCGGGTGGACACCGGAATGTTTCGGTCGCGCCACGTTACTACAGCCGTTTGGTGCTGGCCCGATGGCATGAAGTATCCTAAACCGAAAAGAAGTGCGGAACGCAGAATGGGTCAGGCCTGAACGAATGGCAATGGCAGAAATCGAGGTATTCGGGGCGGGAATTTTCGGCTTAACCGTTGCCTATTGCCTGCAAAAACGCGGCGCAAAGGTACGGGTGATCGAAAAGCGTCGCGTCGGTGCTGGTGCCAGTGGCGGTGTGGTCGGCGCATTGGCCCCTCATTCGCCGGACAACTGGAACGACAAAAAACAATTCCAGTTCGAAAGTCTGATCGCGACCAAGGCTTTTTGGGCCGAGGTTGACGGGATCAGCGGCATCGCCTCGGGATATGGTCAAACGGGTCGGCTTGTTGCGCTGCTTGACCAACGCGAGCTGGACTTGGCGCGTGAACGGGTGGCTTCCGCCAAGACGGTTTGGCAGGGTCATGCAGAATGGCGGGTTGTGCCTTCGGGCTGGACGCAAAACTGGGGGCCGGACAGTCCGACCGGGTTTTTCAGTTTTGACACTCTAAGCGCGCGAATTTCACCACGTGCTGCATGCGCAAGTCTGGCGGCGGCCTTCCTTCGAAATGGCGGCGAGATACTTGAAGGGCAAACGGTCGGTCAGGGGGCTGACGCAGCCGTTCTGTGTACGGGGTATGAAGGTTTGATGGAAATGTCAGCGGGCCCGGATGGGCCGGTTGGCAAAGGCATCAAAGGTCAGGGGCTTCTGGTGGACTTTGTCGCCAGCGACTTGCCGCAAATATATGCGGCGGGCCTGCATTTCATCCCGCATGCTGATGGCACGCTTGCGATCGGGTCAACCAGTGAAAAAGCATGGGATGATTCTAGCGGGACTGACGCCAATCTGGAGGCGCTGTATCGACGTGCCATAGCTGAATTTCCCCAGCTATCGACCGCCAAGGTTCTGAACTGTTGGGCTGGCGTGCGCCCATGCGGGTCGCGGCGCGCGCCTGTTCTGGGGCGCCATCCCCGCCTTGAAAACACCTTTGTCGCTAATGGCGGTTTCAAGATCGGCTTTGGTGTGGTGGTTAAGGCAGGTCAGGTTATGGCCGATCTTGTCCTAAGCGGGCAGGCGAGTATTCCAAAGGGATTTTCGGTTGAAGCGAATTTTGGCTAAGCGGTGAAGCGCTGTCAGCTGGCCTTCGCGGACATACACAACCGCCCGTCTGGCCCGCGAACCCAAAGCGAAAGAGCGGCTTTTTCATTCTTTGCACATAGCGTGGCCGCCTCGAAATCAAATAGCGGCGAGGTCGCCCGGAACTCAAATGTTCTCAATGTGCCCAACAAATCAACTGCAAAATGGATCAACATCTGCGCAAGTAAAGGGCCGTGGGTGACCAGACCCGGATAACCTTCGACCGTTTGGCAATAGTCGCGATCATAGTGAATGCGGTGTCCATTAAAGGTCAGCGCGGAATACCGAAACAGCAGGGTTGAATCAAAACGGGCGAGGCGACTGTGCTGGTCGTCTGTCGGGGCCTGCACTGGCACAGGCTGTGCAGCGTTTGGATCGGCGTCTTCGCGATAAATCAGGTCTTGGCGTTCGCGAACACATAAAATGCCGTTCTGAGACAATTCATGGTCAAGCGTAACAACCGCCAAAGCGCCCGAACGTCCCTGCTTTTTGTCAATCGCTGTAATCTTGCTGACCCGTTCCGCGGGCAGACCAAGTTTAGGGGCTTTGAAAAATTCAAGCGCGCCACCTGCCCACATCCGCCTTGGCAGGCCGGTGTCTGGAATGAAGCCACCGGTTTTTGGATGCCCGTCACGCCCCAAATCCTGCGGCGGCTGCGCCTCCCAAAAATAAATGTAATGCCAGAACGGCGGTAGTGGGTCGCCAGTGACCGGTGTCGGCCCCGAAAGCCCAAGCGTTGCATGCAGGGCTTGGGCCCGCGCTGGATCAAGCGGGTCGATTTGGCTGCGGGCTCTTCCAATGGCGCTTTGCATGGGTATAGGATGTGACAAGACTGCGGCCGGACGGCAAGGGGAAATATGACTGAACTGACGGCATTAGATCATCTTGTTCTGACGGTTGCTGACGTGAATGCGACGGTGCGGTTTTATCGTGATACTCTGGGGATGCAGGTTGAAGAATTTGTCGCCGCTGATGGCTCAATTCGTCTAGCGCTGAAATTTGGACGTCAAAAGATCAATCTGCACTGCGTTGGGGCTGAATTCCAGCCCAACGCCTATCGGGCCATACCGGGTTCTGCCGATCTGTGCTTTATTTCCGACGGACCACTGGACGATTGGCAGACCAAACTCAGCTCGCAGAATGTCCTGATCGAGGCAGGGCCAGTGGCGCGAACGGGGGCGATGGGCGCGATAATGTCGATTTATATACGCGACCCTGACGGTAATCTGATCGAGATTTCAGTTTACGACTGACTTGGCCGGTCTTCGCGGTGTTATTGCCTTTGAGCCTCAGTGCGAAGGCGTGCCATCAAGGCGGTCAGGGCTGCCGCATGCAAGGGTAAAACAAGCTGTTCATTTTCGTCAAAAGCGCTTGCGCCATTTGCGACGGCAAAGGCAGCGCCTTGCAGGATGTTGGTGTTAAAAGGCGCTAAAGCGTGCCGCAAAGTGAACTGCGAAACCTCGCCTCCAAACCGTCCGCCGGTTGACATGATTGCCACCGGTTTACCAACCAGTGGTTGCGGATTGTCCCGGCTGATCCAATCCAGTGCATTCTTCAGAACTCCCGGGATCATCTTGTTATATTCCGGCGTGGCAATGATGATCGCATCCGCCGCGAGAATCTGTGCGTTTAGAGTCTTGACCGCATCCGGCAGGCCGATCCGGTCCTCAAGATCGCCATTGTAAAGAGGCAGATTAAGGTCTGCATAAATCGGCGTAGAAGGCCCGAACAACCGCACAGCCTCGCGCAGCAAAGCAGTATTTCGCGAAAATTTTCTAAGGGAACCGGAAATTCCAAGGATGTTCATGGCAGGCCTAATATGCAGGTTAGATAGCCCTTCACATTCGCGATGCCGCCCAAAAGGTCAACCCGTCTTATCGGTTTCTGTCAGCCTGAGATGCGTCGTGCCAGTTTTGCCACCAGATTGTCGCCTACGCCGGGGCGCGAAAACGGGCAGACGGTGATGCAGATGGCACAGCCTGCGGTTTCATTGAAAAACGGCAGGCATTTGTCAAAGTTCACATACCATTTGGTGGCGCCGCGCACGGTTTGTTTTTCGGGCCCGATGGCCTCGGGCGGGCAGGCGTTGGCGCAGAGCTGACAACGCGCGCAAAAATCATCGGCGCCGAAATTGTCGGGCTGATCCGGGATTAGCGGTAAATTGCACAGAACCGCGGCCAGCCTGAAGCACGAACCGAGTTTGCGGTTGATGATCGAGCCGTGTTTGCCTAATTCCCCCAATCCAGCCGCCAATGCAGCGGGAACCAGGGTAAAGCCTTCGGCAAGCGGTCCATGTTCCGGCATGGCGTCATGGCCCTGATCGCGCAGCCATCCCGACAGGAGTTTCGAGGTTTTCATGCCGCGGGCATATTGGCGAACCACTTCAACCCCGGCGGCTATTTCGGGGGCTTGGGTCATCGTGTCATAGTCCATTGCGATGGCCATGACGACGATGTGCGAATAGGGTTCGGCCCAGCCTTCATAAACCCAGTCAGGGTCCATTTCGGCGACGCCAACATCTTCTGCCCCAAATCGCAAAGCTTCCGCTTTTAGTGCGGACGTCCATTCCGCATCGGTTTTTTGCACCGGATGTTCGGCAACTGGCGGCAGAGGTACATCGCGGATAGCATTGCGGGCAAGGCGCTGGGTTTCAATATCCGGATGGCTGTTGCGGGCATAGAACCATTTTTGCACCGCACCGAAAGTGGAATTATCCGGATCAGACCAATAAACATGCCTTGGGCGGCGAAAAGTGGTTTCGCCTAGGCCGTTGATATCGTTGCCAGAGGCGTTGGGCCAAAGCGCCATCTGACCGGGGTCAGGGGTATAGGGGCGATGTTTGTTCATCGCTTTAGCTTAGCACAGGGTTTTGATTTGAGAAGAGGCTCCGTCACTATCGTGCCGGACCGGGCGGGGGGGCTTTGCCCCCCTGCGACCCCCCAGGATATTTGAACCTCTGAGAAATCGAAGCGTAAGTCAGGTTTTGGTCAGTTGCCATTTGGCCGATTGATTTGGCAAAAATGCCTCGACTGCGGCGGTGGCAATCACGATCGTGTCGTTGTTTTCGGGATTCTCGACGTTCAAGCCGCCTTTGACAGCTGTGACCGTTACCCGGCCGCGCGGCAGTTTGGCTGTGAGGATGGCGAGGTCAAGTTTGTCGGGTTGCTGCACAGCGACCGTCACCTGAACGCGCATTTCGGCGTGATCCATTCCGAGGCTGGAAAACAATGGCAGCGAAGAATGGCGAAACGCGTCTTCGATCGCGCGCAAGGCTGCCTTGGTGTAATCCATCCCGTGCAGGTCGTTGCCCATGCCCATTTCGATGATGATGCGCTGATCGGTCATGGCATTGGCTCCATATCGAACGAAACCGAAATGGCGGCGTTGGCAATGACCGTCGGATTGCCGTCAGGCCGGGGGATATCAAGGCCGCCATGGGTGACGTTGATCGTTGGCTGGCCGTAGGGGAAAATGGCGGCGAGGGCGGTTTTGTCGACCCTGTCTGGTTGCTGAACCCCGATTTCCACATCAAGGATCATCGCTTCTTTTGGAAAGCCGAACAGTTCCGCCATGTTGATTGAATTGTGCCAAAGCGCATCCCGTAAGGCGCGGCTGGCGGCCTCGGTATAGTCATGGCGGCGCAGGCTGGTACCCATGCCAAATTCGGTCAGCATTCGTTTGATCGCCATCAGTATTCAACCCCGATCTGTGCCTTGATGCCCGAGCGGAACGGGTGTTTGACCAGTTCCATTTCGGTCACCAGATCGGCGATTTCAATCAGATCAATATGGGCGTTGCGCCCGGTCAGAACCACATGCGTCATCGGCGGTTTTTCGGTCGCCAGAAACTCCACAACCTCGGCAATGGAAACGTAATCATAGCGGATCGCGATGTTAATCTCGTCCAGCAGCACCATCGTGTTGCTTTCATCACGGATCAGGTCTTTGGCCTTGGCCCACGCGGCTTGCGCCATTTCGGTGTCGCGGGTTTTGTCCTGGGTTTCCCAGGTAAAGCCTTCGCCCATCGTGTGGAAGTCGCAAATATCGGTAAAGCGCGACAGAATCAGATCGCGCTCGCCGGTCGACATGCCACCCTTGATGAACTGGACCACGGCGCATTTCATGTCGTGAGCGATGCAGCGGAAAATCATCCCAAATGCAGCCGAGGATTTGCCTTTTCCCTTGCCGGTATGGACAATGATCAGGCCTTTCTGATCAGTCTTTGTGGCCATGATCTTGTCACGGGCGGCCTTTTTCTTGGCCATTTTCATTGCGTGGCGTTCGGTATCTTCGGTCACTTTGGACTCTCCCTAGAAAAACAGACGCACCACGAAGGGTGCCAAAATTGCCGTCAGGATTGCGTTCAATCCCATGCCAAGACCAGCGAACGCCCCGGCGGTTTCGTTGACCTGTAAGGCCCGCGCCGTGCCGATACCGTGCGAGGCAACGCCAGTGGCAAATCCGCGCGCCCGCCAGTCTTTGATCCTTAGCAGGTTCAGCAGGGGCGTCGCAACAACCGCACCGATAATGCCCGTAAGGATCACCAGCACGGCGGTCAAAGTGGGCGAGCCGCCGAGGCTTTCCGAAACCCCCATCGCAACTGGTGCGGTGGCGGACTTTGGAGCAAGCGAGATCAGCACTTGTCCGCGCACCCCCAGCGCATAGGCAATGCCAAGGGCTGTCACGATCGCGGTCAGCGACCCTGCGAATAAGGCCCCGATAATCGGCACGGCAGATTTTCGCACCTTCGACAGATTGACAAAAAGCGGCACAGCCAGTGCGACGGTGGCTGGTCCCAGCATGAAATGAACGAACTTTGCGCCTTCGAAATAGTCGGTATAGCTGGTTCCGGTCACAGCCAATGCACCGGCCAACACGGTAACGGCGATCAAAACCGGGTTGACATAGGGCTTGCGTCCCGACGCGCGAAACAGGCTGTCGCCGATGGCGTAAGCGACCAAAGTTGCGGTCAGCCACAGCAAAGGGTCGCGGGTCAGATAGGACCAAATTTCCTGAAATTCAGTCATCGGCATGCCCGGTTATCCGCGCCAAAGCGCTAAAGGTAACTGCACCGACCGCGATTGCGGCAACTGTGCTGCCGATCAGTGCCAAAAGAATTGCCAGCCCGTCCGACCCCAATGCTGCCGCGTGACCAACCACGCCGACACCGGCGGGCACAAACAACAGCGATAAATGACCAAGCAATCCCTGCGCTGTCGGCCTTATTGCCGTCGCGATCCAAGGCTTTGCGATGAATAACAAAAGCATCAACACCATGCCGATCACCGGCCCCGGCATCAGCAGGCCAAGGCTGCGGGCAATCACCTCGCCCAGCAATTGAAACCCCAGGATCAGCGAAAGATGTCCGATCATTTACGCCTCAGATCGTCGCCAAGAATGACCCAGGGAAGTTGTTCGTCCGAATGCACGTGCTGTGTCGGCTGAAACCACAAAGCATCGTCCAGCAGGGCCGCATAGAAATGAATCTCGTCTGGATAGTCGGTTGACTGATAAGCCACCTGCGCGCCGCAAGTTCCACAAAAGGATCGCGTCACCTTGGGCGAAGACTGAAAGGTTTTCGGCAGGTCCCCTGTCCAACGCCAATGACCATTCGGCACGCCCAGAAAGCTGGTGAAACCCGACGAGGTGACTCGACGGCAGCTTTCGCAATGACAATGCGCCATCCAGTTTTCCGGCCCGTCATATTCATAGGTCACAGCGCGACACAAGCAATGTCCGGTTTTTGGTGGCGTCATCCGGGTTCCCTTTCTTTTCAGCCTCAAGCGCTGCCAAAGCCCGCGTGACCGCCCCTTGACGGACGCCAGCGATTACGGTTCCAGCAAATATTGCCGCCCAACCTGCCGACGCATCGTAATGCTTGTTGGTCGGTTATATCCATCATGCGCTGACTCGGCCGTTTTCACAAACCCCATTCGCGTAAATGCGGCGTGGTTTTCGGTAAGCTCGATCCGCGTCTGAAGCTCCAGAAACGTCACCCCAAGCGCCAGCGCTCTGGCTTCGGCCTGATCGATCAGAACGCGGGCAAGCCCTTGGTTGCGATGTCGTGCTGAGACCGCCAGCTTGCCAACGTACAATGCATCTGGCTTTGCTGACAGAAAAACGCAGCCAATCGGAGCATTCTGCTGCTCCACCACCCAGACTTCGCCTGTCGCAGCATGATCCCGTATGGAGTCTACCGTCAGCAAGTGCATTGACGATGGCGGATCGATCCGCGCGTCCATATCGGCTAATTCTGTTTGGATAAGTGTCAGAATGGCTGTCCAGTCATAGGGAACAACGGCTTGCACCGGAGTCATTTCAACTCCTCCAGCATTGCGCGGGCCGAGTTTGATTTTGGCACCCAAAGCCCGCGCTCTATCGCTTCCATCAACCGTTCAGCGATTTCGCGTAAAGCTGGTGCATTGTGTTCGGCGATAAAGTTGCGCGTGTCTTCGTCTTCCAGAAAGGCCGCATGCACCAGATCGAAATGGTGGCTTTTGACCGCACCTGTGGTGGCCGAGAATGCAAACAGATAATCCACGGTTGCAGCCATTTCAAACGCGCCTTTATACCCGTGGCGCTTGACCCCATTGATCCATTTCGGATTGACCACACGGGATCGTACGACCCTTCCGATTTCATCCTCTAACGTCCGGATAACCGGGCGTTCGGGGCGCGAATGATCGTTGTGGTAAACTGGCCGGTCACGCCCCTGCAGGGTGGCCACGGCTGCCGCTGCACCGCCTTCAAACTGATAGTAATCGTCGGAATCAAGCAAATCGTGTTCGCGGTTATCCTGGTTTTGCACCACTGCCTCGACTTGTCCCAGACGGGTTTCAAGGGCGGCGCGGGCCGGGGCGCCATCTTTGCCGCCGCCATACGCATAGCCGCCCCATTCAAGATAGGCCTCGGCCAGATCGGCCTTACTGGCCCAAAGCCGCTCGTCAATCATCGCCTGAAGACCCGCACCATATGCCCCGGGTTTTGATCCGAAAACCCGGTGTTGCCCATCGACGCCTTCAACCCGCGCGCGCGCCGCAGCCGGGTTCATATCCGCAGGCTCGTCCAGTGCCATAACGGCGCGCGCAGCACTGTCGATCAGATCAATCTGCTGCGGAAACGCGTCGCGAAAGAAACCCGAAACACGCAGGGTTACATCAACCCTTGGGCGGTCAAGAATGCTCAGTGGCAGGATTTCAAAGCCGGTGACACGGCGGTTGGCACTGTCCCATTGCGGCTTGACCCCCATCAAGGCGAGGGCTTGCGCGATATCGTCACCACCGGTGCGCATGTTCGCCGTGCCCCAAGCGGTCAGCAACAAAGCGCGCAGCCAGTCGCCTTCGGTTTGTAAGTGCTTTTCGATCAAAAGATTGGCGGATTTCCACCCCAATGCCCAAGCCGTCGGCGTGGGTATCGCGCGACTGTCCACGCTGAAAAAGTTCCGCCCTGTCGGCAATACATCCAACCGTCCGCGGGTGGGCGCGCCGGATGGCGCCGGGGCGACGAACTGCCCTTTTAGGGCGGTGAGGAGCCCCGCTTCTTCGTCCGGGCCGCAGGCGCGGACAACCGGGCGGATATGGGCGTTGATGGCATTCATAACGGCCGTGGTTTCAGGCCACGCGTCAGGATGTTGCCCGCCGATCAGGGCTGAGGCAAGCAATTCAAGCCGCTCGACAGTGTCACCGTTTGATCGCCATGTATCGCCGGACACAGCCTGCAAAGCATCAGGTCTTGGCCCCTGCCACTTGCCCGCCATATCACAATCAAGCGGGTCAAATCCCAACCCCAGATCAGCCACCAATGCCCGCGGCAGCGAAGCGTCCGCCCCCTTGCCGGACCCACGTGGTATCCGGGTCAAAGCCTGCACCAAATCCTGTTCAAGCCGCCCAACAGGCGATTGCCCGAAAATATGCAATCCGTCCCGAATTTGCGCTTCTTTCAGATCACACAAATAAGCATCAAGTTTTGCAAGGTCGCCGGTTTCATCGGCCCCTTCCATCCCAATATCCTGCGCAATGCCGGTGGTTGAAGTCAGCAATAAAATCTCGCGGCGCAAATGTTCCAGACGGCGTGGATCAACCCCAGACGCCTCGTAATATTCGTCCACCAATGCCTCAAGATCACGCAGCGGCCCATAACTTTCGGCTCGCGTCAGTGGTGGAGTCAGGTGGTCGATGATCACCGCCTGCGTGCGCCGTTTTGCCTGCGTGCCTTCGCCGGGGTCGTTGACAATGAACGGATAGATATTCGGTGTCGGCCCCAATACCGCTTCCGGCAGACAGGTCTCGCTCAGCGCAACAGCCTTACCCGGCAACCATTCCAGGTTGCCGTGTTTGCCCATATGCACCAGCGCGTCGGCACGAAACTGATGTCGCAGCCAGAAATAGAAGGCCAGATAATTGTGCGGCGGCACCAGATCGGGGGAATGATAGCTGTCTTTGGGGTCAATATTATACCCGCGCGCCGGCTGCACCCCGACCAGAACATTGCCAAATTGCAGGATCGACAACGCGAAATACCCGCAATCAACTTCACCCTCGCAATAAAACGGATCCTGCTCGGGCTTGCCCCAACGGCTTTCGATGCGTTCGCGCAACTCCCACGGCAGTTGTCCATAATCGATCTGATATTCCGCCATCGACATCTGTACCCCACCGGCGCGCGCAGCACGATCTGTCAGCCAATTTGTCGGGCCTGCCAGAATCTGCGCCATCAATGCGTCGCTATCTGCGGGCGGATCGACAACCCGGTAACCGGTATCTTTCAAAAGGCCCAGAACATGCACGGTGGCCGCAGGCGTATCCAGCCCAACCCCATTTGCTAACCGTCCGTCTTTATTGGGGTAATTGGCCAGTATCAGGGCAACTTTGCGTTCCGCCTCGGGTGTTTGGCGCAGCTTTGCCCAATTGGCGGCAAGCGCTACGACAAAATCAATCCGGTCGCCGCGCGCTTGATAAGCCGCAATCGGGCATTCGGTTGCTTCGTCAAAATAGGCTGCACCCTTAAAGCTGACCGCCCGCGACAGGATGCGCCCATCCACTTCGGGCAGGGCGACATTCATGGCGATATCGCGCGCCGACAAGCCAGACAAACCGTCCCGCCAAACCTGTTCCGAGGACGCAGACAGCACAACCTGAAAAACCGGCGCTTTGTTCGCAGCGTCCATCGTCAGGGGATTGACCGCTGATGCGTCACCCTGATGCGGCGAACCGACGGCAAAGCTGGTACAGTTCAGAATAACCGCAGGCGGTGCTTTCAGAAACAGACTTTCCAGTGTTGCCACGGACACCGGGTCTTTCAGGGAAGCCACAAAAACCGGCAGCGGGTTCAGACCTTTGCGAAGCAAAGACTTCACCAACCTGTTGATCGGATTGAGACCAGCCCCTTGCACCAAAGCCCGGTAAAACACGATCGGCACGATAGGTGCGTCTTTGGTCCATTGTTCCTGCGCCGTCTGAAGGCCGGAAATTCCAGCGCCCGGCCAATAGACACCCGCGCGCAACAGTGGTTTTGCAGCCTCGGGTCGGGCCGTGTTGGTCAGCATTGACTTGGCATAATGCAGGAAATTCACCGCATTTTCGGGACCACTTTCAACCAGATAAGACCACAGCGCATCCCAGTCTTCGCGGGCAATTGTCGACAGGCGAAAAAGCTCGTCATCCGGTTTGTCATCACCCGGCAGGGCGGCAAACGGAACACCCGCTTGCGCCAGTTCGATGGCATATTGTTCAAGCCCGTATTTCCAATAACCGGCCCCACCCAGCACGCGCGCAATTACCAAGCCGGATTTTGCGGCACAATTTTCAATGTGCAGGTCAACCGACATTGGATGTTGCAGGTGGTTAAGGCTGGCAAGTCGCAAGCTGGGCGCATCGGCTTCAATCGCGGCGCGTGCCTCTGACAGGGCCGCTAATTCGGTGTCAGCAGCTGATATGAACACCACCTCGGCGGGCGTTTGCCCCAGATCAACAGGATCCGCACCGTTGTCGATAGCACCAGGTTGGGCCGCGAGTAAATGCATCAGACTGTCCTTGTGCTGCCAAAGCACCAGCCTGCAGGCGTACCGTTTGGACCGACAAGAAACACGACGCTAAAGCGCCTTTTCCATGTAAATGCTGGTTGGTTCATCCGGGTAATCGCCGAACGGGCCGATAACTTTGAACCCCTGCGTGGCGTAAAGGCGGTGGGCAGCGATAAGTTTGTCGCCGGTTTCCAGCCGTAACAAAAGCAACCCCTTTGCCCGCGCTTCGGCTTCCAGTCGATCCAGCAGCTTTATACCGATCTTTGCACCACGCTTGGCAGGATCGACGAACATCGATTTCACTTCGCCGTACCCGTCTTTCAACGAAAGTGCCGCGCACCCTGCGGTTTCGCCGTGCAATTTCGCAACAAAGAACAGGATCGTTGGTGTGCACAACGCATCTACCGACAAATAGTGGTTTGCTTCTGGCGGAAACAGCGATTGCATCAGGGCGTGACTGGCCTCCAGCAACGCCGTTACATCGGGGTCTCGTGGGTCGCCCGGCGTGATCGAGACAGGATCAGGTTTCATGCCATCAGCGCCTTTTCAATTGCCGCGCGGTCAAGTCCGGCTTGGCCGATAACAACCAGACGTGTGTCGCGGGGTTCGCCAGGCGCAAAGGCGCGATCAAAATACGTGTCGATCCGGGGGCCAACCGCCTGCACGGTCAGTCGCATAGGTTTTCCGGCGACTGCGGCAAAGCCTTTCAGTCGCAAAATATCGTGTGTGAGAATGACATCGGCAACTAACGCAGAAAACGCCTTTGGGTCGGCGATTTCTGCGCGGGTGACAATGAAGCTTTCAAACTCGTCATGGCCGTGCTCGTGTTCGTGATCATGGTCGTCTTCATCGTCATCATCATCATGGTGATGGTGGTGATGAATTTCATGACGCGCTTCAAGATCAGTTTCGGCGGCGATATTCTGGCCAAGCAGAACTTCGACGGGCACAGCACCCATCGTCGCTTGCAATATCTGAACGCCTTTTCGCGCGCCAAGCCGTAACGACGCGTTCAGCGCGTCAGCCTCGAGTGTCGTCAACAGATCAGACTTGTTAATAACGATCATGTCGGCGCAAGTCAGTTGATCATCAAACAAGTCCGATAGCGGCGTTTCATGGTCAAGGTTTTCATCCAGCGCCCTTTGCGCATCAACCGCCGCCACATCATGGGCGAAGCGTCCGTCAGTGACCGCCTTGCCGTCAACCACTGTGATCACCCCGTCAACCGTGACGCGCGTCGAGATACCCGGCCAGTTGAATGCACGGATCAAGGGTTGCGGCAAAGCAAGCCCCGAGGTTTCAATGACGATATGATCCGGGGGGGTTGGCCGCGCCAGCAGTTTTTCAAGGGTCGGGATGAAATCATCGGCAACCGTGCAGCAGATGCAGCCATTAGAAAGCTCGACAATATCGTCCTCGGTGCAGGTTTCCGCGCCGCACCCTTTCAGGATTTCGCCATCAACCCCGAGATCACCAAATTCGTTGATAATCAACGCGATCCGCTTGCCCTGCGCGTTTTGCAGCATATGCCGGATCAGCGTGGTTTTTCCGGCACCAAGAAACCCGGTGATGACGGTGGCGGGGGTTTTCGTGGCCATTGCGACCTCCAATAATTGTTGCGAAAATCCGGTCGAGTTTGATCGCCTGATTTTCAGATTTTGTTTTCTTTTTCCCAGAAATATCCGGCAAGCGAGCCCAGAATCGCCCAGCCAACCAGCGCAACAGCCAAAGCCCGGCTTGCAAACAGGCTGGCCAGTTCGGGTGGCGTCGGGCCTTGATAAGCGTCCGGATGCGGTGCGCCGATCAAATGTGGTAACAGGATCAGAACTGCGGCTGCAGCATACAGGGCCCAGCCTTTGCCGTAGCCAAGCAACCAAAGACCGGCTGCGGTGGCAATTACTGTCCCAAACCACCAGATTTGCCGCCCCTGCAAGTCGGCAGCCGCCGATCCCGGAACCTCGATTGGCAAGCCGATCGAGGGCACAAGCTGGAATGCTGCGAAACCGGCCAATCCCCACATGAACCCAGTTCGGGCGTTTATAGTCGCGCCGCGCATTTCTGTCATGGCGAACCCGGCGACCAGCATCAGTGCATAGCCCACATAAACGAATATGCTGAACACAGCACTCAGTCCATTTCGCCCGAGGCCGAACGCGTCACCCTCAGCCGCCCCATCGTGGCTGTGGTCGTGGCTGCCATGGTCGTGCGGTTTTGCCTCGCCAAAATGCACCATTTCGCCGCTCTCATACAACTCGGCCTCCAACAAAAGCGGTTGGACAAATGCCAATTGCAGCAGAATGGCAATCAATCCAGCCGCAAAGCCAGCAAACAGCGCGCTGGCAACAAGTTTTTTAAACATGGTTAGTGGCAGGGAAACCCGGATGCATGGCGCACGTCATGCGCAACATCATGCAGCGTTGCCGAATGTGCAAATCCCGAAACAAACAGCATCGTCGCACCCATCAGAAACACCAACGCCATGGTCGCAACATTTGTCTGTGGCAGCACTTTGGTTTTTGTCGTCGTCGTCATATCATAGTCCTTTCCCGTCACACCCGACGGTATTGAGTTAATCTTCCTGCAAGGCCGGTCTCCTGGCTCGCGGGTCGTCGCACGTCTCCTGCCTTCCCGGTGTTGCCACCAGTGGCGTATCGAAGGGTGCTCGCCGCATACAGTCGCGGGGGCGGTTGTGGCTTTCGGCCCCGGTTTCAGTCGGCCTTGTCCACATTCCCATTTCATCCCCAAACGCTTGGCGTTCATACGGGGAACCTTACAGATGCTATGTGGCGGCAAAGTGCAGGGCGGGTCAAGCCGAATTGCGACATTCGCGACAGGTTTAAAGGCAGGTGCCGAATTGATAGGATGGGCCGATATCCGCGCAAAAACAGCAATATCTTGTGGATAACTAGCGGATATACGCCATATCATGGGGTTAGCGATTGACAGGTGGGGGGTAAGTTCGAAACTCTGGGCTTAAGAACGGAATCAACCGAAACAGGCGCGGCATTTGCATTTCAATAAGATCAGACTGACGGGTTTCAAAAGTTTTGTGGACCCCACTGAACTGGTTATCGCGCCGGGCCTGACAGGCGTGGTCGGGCCGAACGGTTGCGGCAAGTCAAATCTTCTGGAAGCGCTGCGTTGGGTTATGGGGGAAAACCGACCGACAGCCATGCGTGGTGGCGGGATGGAAGACGTGATCTTTGCAGGGGCCTCCTCGCGGCCGGCACGCAACTTTGCCGAAGTGGCGCTGACGCTGGATAACCGTGACCGCACAGCGCCGTCGGGCTTTAATGAACTTGACCAGATCGACATCGTTCGGCGGATTACCCGCGATGCTGGATCGGCCTATAAAACCAATGGCAAAGATGTGCGCGCCCGCGATGTGCAGATGCTGTTCGCCGATGCCTCGACCGGCGCGCATTCACCGGCCTTGGTGCGACAGGGGCAGATTTCCGAGTTGATCAACGCCAAACCAACAGCAAGGCGGCGAATTCTGGAAGAGGCCGCCGGGATTTCCGGCCTTTATCAGCGTCGCCACGAAGCCGAGCTGAAATTGAACGGGGCCGAAAGCAATCTGACCCGCGTAGACGATGTGCTTGAACAGTTGCAAAGCCAACTGACAACCCTTGCACGGCAAGCAAAACAAGCTGCGCGCTATCGCGAAATTGGTGAAGAATTACGCCGGTCAGAGGGCTTGTTGCTGTATCGGCGCTGGCGCGAGGCGGATCTGGCGCTGCAAAAGGCAATTGCCGATCTCAGAGCCATGACGACCGATCTGGCAAAAGCACAGGGCGCAGCGGTTAGTGCGGCGCGCTTACGGGCCGAGAACGAAGGTAAAGTTCCACCACTGCGCGAAGAAGAAGCGATAGCGGGCGCCGTGTTGCAGCGGCTATTGGTCGAGCGCGATTCGCTGAACGATCAGGAAAAGCGCGCCCGTGACACAATCGAAAACCTTGGCGCGCGTATTGAACAACTGGCCAACGACATCAACCGCGAAGCCGGTCTGAACCGCGATGCGGTTGAAACGATCGAGCGTCTGGAATGGGAAAAAGCCGCGCTGGCAAAGGCCGGTATTGGCCATGACGACAGAAAAGATGCGGCAAGTGTTGCTGCACGCGAGGCAGGATCGCACCTTCAGGACGAAGAATCCCGGCTTGGCCAGTTAACCGAAGACGTGGCACGTCTGTCGGCTAGACACCAATCAGCGCATCGTTTGCAGGCAGACAGCAAGGCCACTTTGGTTCGAAATGATCAAGAGGCGCAAAAGGCCGCTGCAGCCGTCACCGGTGCCGAAGCGGCGGTTGTCGAGGCGCAGTCGCGGCATGACACAGCCGAGGCGGCACAGATTGCAGCCGAAAAGCGAGCGCGTTTGGCCGAGGCGGCGTTATTGCAGGCCGAAACCGCCAGAGGCGAAAAACAGGGGGCTGAGGCCGACGCTCGGGCGGAACGTTCCGAGGCCGAAGGTGAGGCGAACGCAATCCGCGCTGAAGTGAATGCGTTGACGCGAATGGTTGATCGCGAGCGCGCTCAAACGGTGCAATTGCTGGATCAGGTGAAGGCCGCAAAAGGGTACGAGGCAGCGCTTGGCGCAGCTTTGGCCGACGATTTGCGCGCTCCGGAAATCACCGCTGACGGCGTTTCGGGCTGGGCGCGCCTGCCAGATTACGCCGCGGCACAGCCGCTGCCGCCCGGCGCCGCGCGTCTGGCGGATCATGTAACTGTACCCGGTGTGCTCGCGCGGCGTATGTCGCAGGTCGCGCTGGTTGACAGGGCCGATGGCGCTGGATTGCAGGCGGTCCTTTTGCCCGGCCAGCGGTTGGTCAGTCGCGAGGGTGATTTATGGCGCTGGGACGGGTTTCGCGCGGCTGCCGAAGATGCGCCAAGTGCTGCCGCATTGCGTCTGCAACAAATCAACCGTTTGGAAGAGCTTTCGGCGATACTGTCGGTAACCGAGGCAAGGGCCGAAGCGGCAAAGATCGCGCATGTGGCGCTTTGCGACGAATTGGCGGCCTTGGCGGATACCGATAAACTCTGTCGTCAGGATCGCCGTGCCGCGGATGAAAGCATGACTGTCGCCGCGCGAGCCCTTGCCCGGGCGGAGGCCGATCAGTCTATTGCAATGGGACGACTGGAAAGCGCAAAATTGGCGGTTGCGCGGCATGAAGAAGAGGCGATGACAAATCGCAAAACCCTGCGCGAGGCCGAAGCCGCCGTGGCGGGATTGGAAGATATGGACGCCGCACGGGTTGCTGTCGAGGCCGTTAAGATCGCGGTTGAAGGCGCGCGTATGGCAATGATGTCCAAACGCTCGATCGCTGACGAATTACGACGCGAAGGCGAAGCGCGGGTTCGCCGAGCGCAGGAGATCGACAAGGAATTGACGACGTGGCAGCAACGTCTTGATACCGCCGGAAACCGCACGCGTGAGCTTGACGAGCGTAAAACTGTTGCTGAGGCTGAGTTGGCGCAAGCGATTTCCTTGCCTGAGGAGATTGCGGTCAAGCATGTCAAACTGGCTGAGGCGGTGCGTGAAGCTGAGGTGCGAAAGTCAAAGGCGTCTGACGCTTTGGCAATGGGGGAAACCACCCTGCGGCAGGCAGTCGAGGCTGAACGGCAGGCCGAGCGGTTGGCCGCAGATGCCCGCGAAGCCCGCGCGCGCGCAGAGGCTTTAAAGGAAGCAGCCGACACGCAAGTCGCATCTACCGCAGGACGGATTAAAGAAGATCTTGGTGTTGCACCCAATGCTTTGCTGGATTTGTTAGGTGGCGACCCGGATCAGATGCCCAGTTCAGACCGCATCGAAATGGATGTCGCCCGGTTGCGTCGGCAGCGCGATGCGTTGGGCGCGGTGAACCTAAGGGCTGAAGAAGATGCGATTGAAATTCAGGCTGAGTTTGACAATCTGACCCGGGAAAAGGCGGACCTTGAGGCCGCGATCGCCAAACTGCGTACCGGCATATCAAGCCTGAACCGCGAGGGCCGCGAGCGTCTGTTGAAAGCATTTGAAACGGTCAACAAGAACTTCGAGATGTTGTTTAAGCATTTGTTTGGCGGCGGCGACGCCAAGCTGGTTCTGGTTGAAAGCGATGATCCATTGGAGGCCGGTCTTGAGATCATGTGCCAACCCCCGGGCAAGAAACTTGCAGTTCTGTCGTTGCTGTCGGGGGGGGAGCAAACGCTGACAGCGCTGGCTTTGATCTTTGCGGTGTTTCTGGCCAATCCTGCGCCGATTTGCGTTTTGGACGAGGTTGACGCGCCTCTGGATGATGCCAACGTGACCCGGTTTTGTGATCTGTTGGATGAAATGACGCGCCAGACCGAAACCCGGTTTCTGATCATCACTCATCACGCAGTTACAATGGGCCGGATGGACCGACTGTTCGGGGTGACGATGGCCGAACAGGGGGTCAGTCAGCTGGTTTCTGTTGATCTTTCGCGGGCTGAAAGTTTGGTGGCGTGATTTGTGTTTCAGCTGTGAATACCAAGAGCTGGTTAGTGTGGACGCCGATCTAATGTCTCAAAAGACAATTACTTTTCTGTAAGTTACCTTTTGGTTTGCCGCTATTTTAGGGCGTGAGAAATTCCTGTTTGTTTGTTTTTCTAGATTGACGCTCGCGGCAAACTACCCAACTAGATTCCTAGTCGACTAATCACACCGAATTCAACCACATCAGGACCGTGGCCGCTTGTTATTCAATCGACATACAAAGGTACTTCATTTCCAGATAGTCTTCAGTCCCGTGGCTTGATCCTTCGCGACCTTGACCGGATTGCTTGACACCGCCAAACGGGGCCACTTCGGTTGAGATTAAGCCAGTATTGATGCCGACCATGCCATATTCCAGTGCCTCGGCGACACGATACACCCGCCCCAAATCACGGGCATAGAAATACGAAGCCAAGCCAAAGATCGTGTCGTTAGCCTGACGAATCACATCCGCCTCGTCTTTGAATTTGAATAGCGGCGCAACCGGGCCAAAGGTTTCATCATTGGTGACCAACATATCAGACGTAACGCCGGTCAGAATCGTCGGTTCAAAGAACGTACCGCCGAGGCTGTGGCGGTGACCACCTGCCGTCACTATGGCACCCTTGGCAACGGCATCCTTAATGTGCTCTTCGACTTTTTCAATCGCCGCCTTGTTGATCAACGGGCCTGTGGTGACGCCTTCGCCAAATCCGTCACCAACTTTCATCGCACTAACAGCAGCACCAAGCTTTTCCGCGAAGACGTCGTACACGCCTTCCTGAACATAAATCCGGTTGGCGCAAACGCAGGTTTGGCCGTTATTGCGATACTTTGAAATCATCGCGCCTTCTACAGCTTTGTCCAGATCAGCGTCGTCAAACACGATAAACGGCGCATTGCCGCCAAGTTCCATCGAGGTTTTCATGATTTGATCAGCAGCTTGGCGCATCAGAATCCGCCCCACCTCGGTCGAGCCGGTAAACGTCAGTTTACGCACGGTGTGGTTTTCGCAAAACTCCTTGCCGATGGCCGAGGATTTCGTGGACGTGATGACGCTGAACACGCCTTTCGGCACACCAGCGCGTTCGGCCAGAACGGCCATTGCCAATGCAGATAACGGGGTCTCAGCTGCCGGACGGGCGACAAAGGCACAGCCCACTGCCAGGGCAGGTGCAACTTTGCGCGCGATCATCGCATTCGGGAAATTCCAAGGCGTGATCGAAGCGACGACACCGACTGGTTGTTTCAGCACGGTGATACGTTTGTCGCGCTGATGACCAGGAATTGTCTCGCCGTAAATCCGCTTGGCTTCTTCTGCAAACCATTCGATGAAGCTTGCGCCATATAGGATTTCACCTTTTGCTTCGGCCAGCGGCTTGCCCATTTCAGCACACAGGATCGCCCCCAGATCGTCGACATTCGCGACCATAAGGTCATGCCATTTGCGCAAAATCGCGGCGCGTTCTTTGCCCGTGCGCTGCGCCCATTCCTTTTGCGCTATGCGTGCCGATTCGATGGCGCGCCGCGTCTCCGCGACCCCCAAATCCGGCACTTCGATCAAAATGTCACCCCGCGACGGATTGGTCACAGCAAAGGTCGTTGCGTCATCGGCATCGACCCATTCACCGGCGACAAAGGCTTGGCTGCACAGCAGGCTGGGGTCTTTCAGGAACGAGGACAGATTTGTTGCTTCTAACACAGTGGACCCTTTCACAGGTGTGAATTGTTTGACCGAGATGTTCCACAAAACACTTTCCTTCGCAAGGGACAGCGGGGATACTAGGCGCTGTAAGGGGATAACGATGACCGATTTTGACTGGGACGACGCCTATTCCAACGGCAAATACATCGCCGGCGCCGACGATTTTCCGCCGCGTTGGGCAGCCAAAGCGCTGGCGCTGCGGACTGATAGGATCACCAAGGGCCGTGCCGAACTGGATTTGGAATATGGTCCGCACGCGCGCAACAAACTTGATATTCTACTGCCCGATCAAGCTCCTAACGGGTTGGTTGTGATTGTCCATGGCGGGTATTGGCTGGCGTTTGACAAATCCTATTGGTCGCATTTGGCGGCAGGCGCGCTGGCACGCGGTTACGCGGTTGCCTTGCCAAGTTATGTGTTGGCACCAGAAGTTGGGATCGACGAAATAACATTGCAGATCAAGGCGGCGGTTGAATTTGCGGCTGGCAGGATTGCCGGACCGATTCATCTGACCGGGCATTCGGCTGGCGGGCATCTGGTCACTAGAATGTTGTGTGGCGATCTAAAGTGGACGTCCTGTTTTGTTGAACGCATTGCCAAAGTTGTGTCGATTTCGGGCCTCCATGATCTAAGGCCGCTGTTGAAAACCGCCATGAACACCCAACTCAAACTGGATGCAACAACAGCCGAATCGGAAAGTGCACTTTTAAGTGCCACGGTTCTTCCGGTTCCCACAATCGCCTGGGTCGGAGGCGACGAGCGCCCGGTCTTCATTGACCAGTCGCGTTGGCTTGCCCGTGATTGGAGCAATGCAGAACTGGTTGTCGAGGCTGGTAAGCATCATTTTGATGTGATTGACGGCTTGGAAAACCCGCAAAGTGCGTTGATGCGCGCATTACTTGGTTAAGCAGCAACCTCGTCTTCATGTTGCTGTGCGTCGTCTTCGCCCAGATAAGTACCTGACTGAATCTCGATCAGATGGAGATCAACTTTACCGTGGTTCTCGAGGCAGTGAACCTGACCCACCGGGATGTCGATCGACTGGTTTTCAAAAATCTCGTGCGTTTGTCCGCATATCGTGGCGCGCGCAGAACCTGAGACAACAATCCAGTGCTCGACGCGATGAAAATGGCTTTCTCGATCCAGTGATTTTCCGGGGCGCAAAACAAGGTGGTGAACTTTGAACCGGTCTTGCTGCGTTAAAGGCTTGCAGATGCCCCATGCAAATGTTTGCCATTTTCCGCCTTGTTTCAGATCAGGCACAAAAGCGTTTTCAGCAAAGGCTATATTCATGGCGCTGTTACCCCCGATAATACAACTGGTCGCACCAGCGGTAATCGCTCACGGTAAACAGATGGTTAACAAAACCTCGCGCAATTGATTGTTTCTATTTTGAAAACAATCAGCCGAACTTTTGCTGCCATGTCGGCAACTTGTCCTGCGCTGCAGCTTCGGCCAGATACACCGCCCGCGCAATTGCCCGCGCCAGACATATCCCGGCTGCATGACCCAACAACAACGGATCCGCCACCGGATCGCCCAGCGGCTTTTCACCGGTGGCCACAGCAAAGACCAGATCACCGTCAAACGGCGTATGGCTGGGTACAATTGCACGCGCCATGCCATCTTGCGCTGCGATTGCCATCCGCGTCGCTTGCGCCTGCGTTAAAATCGCGTCGGTCGCAACAATCGCGATTGTCGTGCTGGTCCGCGCCGAGGGGTTCAGTTTTGTGATCGGGGGCAGGGTCGGATCATGCAGCGTGGCCATGCCGCGATTGCCAAACTCGCCGTCAAACTCGAACGGTGCCGCCCAAAAATGCGGTCCACCAGCGACGGTGACAGACCCGACCGGATTAACGCCAACCAAGGCTCCAACCGTCAACCCGCCCGGCAAAACCAGCGAAGCCGACCCCAAGCCGCCCTTCATGTCAGCCGTCGTCGCACCAGTTCCCGCACCATGTGTCCCCAGCAAAAACTCGACCTCAGCCGCCTCGAGGGCCCTGCGGCCAAGCGCGCGATAGGGGTTTTCCTGCCACGATTTGTCACCACCATTTGTAATGTCAAACAGGATGGCCCCCGGAACAACCGGCAACAAAGCCCCGCCCATTGAAAAACCACGGCCCATCGCACGCAAGCCGTCGGTAACGCCCGAAGGCGCGTCAAGGCCGAAAACCGACCCGCCCGACAGAACCAGCGCGTCCACCTCCTGAACCAGTTTGTCCGGAGCCAAAAGATCGGTATCGCGCGTACCGGGCGCGCCACCCATAACGTTGACCGCCGCGACAAATGGCTTGTCGCCAACCAGCACGGTCGTGCCGGATTTCAACTGATGATCCTCGGCATTGCCGACCTTTAATCCGGCAATATCCGTTATCAAATTTCGCGGTCCAGGTTTCAACATATCTTGTCCGTTCGTTTGACCAATAGCCTGAGGCAGGGTCTTTGTGGAAAACTGCAATACTCAGATACAGCGCCCGCCATCCACTTCCATCGCCACCCCGGTAATCATGCTGGCCTCATCTGAACATAGATAACAGGCCGCATTGCCCATATCCTCGGGTGTTGAAAACCGCCCTATTGGAATGGTCGACAAAAACTTGGCCCGCATTTCTGGCGTATCCTGCCCCATAAAGGACTTCAGCAACGGCGTTTCGCCGGCAACCGGACACAGCGCGTTCACGCGAACACCAAACGGCGCAAGCTCGACAGCCAACGCTTTGGTCGCTGTAATCACCCAACCTTTTGACGCATTGTACCAGCTTAAATTCGGGCGCGGCGACAGCCCGGCGGTCGAGGCAATGTTCAGGATATTTCCGGCCTTGCGGGCCTTCATCAGTGGCACAACTTCGCGGGTTATCAGATAGATCGACTTCATATTGACCGCCATAACCCGGTCAAAATCTTCTTCACTTACGGCTTCGGTCGGCGTTGGCAGATGGGTCACGCCTGCATTGTTGATGACAATATCAATCTTGCCAAATGCGGCCATTGCCTGCGCAATCATCGCTTTCACATCTGCCGCATCGGCCACATTGGCAGCACAAGCAACTGCCCCAAGTTCCGCAGCAACCGCTTTCGCTGCATTGGCGTTAATATCAACCACCAAGACCTGCGCGCCTTCGGCGATGAACTTCTTTGCCATACCCGCACCAAAGCCTGATCCGGCACCCGTGATAATCGCAGATTTTCCGTTTAGTCGCATATCTTCAGCCCCCGTTGTTTGGGCCGAGTTTGCGGCTTTTTACGGCGGCGGGCAATCCCAGTTGAGTTTATTTATTCCCGCCAGCCGACCAAATCGCGCAAGCTCGGCACAAAGTTTGTCGTGGCGCGCGGTGGTCCACTTGATGCCGGGTTCCGCCCATATGCCAGTCACCCGCATTAGCCCCTTGGTGCGATCGGCTTTGATTTCCATCCGGCCGACGAAACGATCGCCCTCAAGCAAGGGATAGACATAATATCCCCAGATCCGCTTGTCGGCAGGCACGAACATTTCATTGCGATAGTCAAAGCCGAACAGCCGCGCCAGCCGGTTCCGATCGCGGATAGCCGGATCAAACGGGTTGAGAATTCGCAGCCGGGCAGACGGCGCTGCAAGATCAGCCAGACGCACTTCAATATCCGGCGCGGCAAATGCGGGCAGGTAACTTCCGTCGGCACCTTCAACCTCGACCGGCACCAACCCATGCTGATTGCGCGTAACCCATGCCTTAACTTCAGGCGCATCAGCAGCCCCCCAAAACCGCTGAATCTCGCCTTGGGTTGCCACCGACAACCGGTCAAGGGCGGCGTGGCATAACCAGTCTATCTGATGGTCGTCTGCGTGTTCGGTTTCCATGTGGTGATCTGGAAATACCCGTTCCCCGAGGTCGTAAAACTTGACAAAGTTTTCCCGGTGCGAGGTCGCCAGAACGCCCGCATACCACATCTGATCCAGCGCCTTTTTGTGCGGCGGACGGGCCCACATTTCGCGTGGGCTTCCGATTTTGGTGTCAAACGCATGCGTTGAAAGCGCGCCCTCGCGTTCGATCCTGTTGCGAATATCGTGGATCGATTGCTGCGCAAGGCCCGACTGATACCACTTGTTGCGCGCAGCTTTTTCACCCAACCGGCGGAACTGCCGCCGCCACATTGGCAGGAAATCCATCGGAATGAGACTGGCATCATGGGTGAAATGCTCAAACAATTCGCGGTCGTCTTTTAAGGCCGACCACAGCATCGGCTCGCGGTAATTCTGGTTGCGTGACCACAAGATATGATGATGCGCGCGCGTGACATTGCGGATCGTGTCAATCTGCACGAACCCCAAGCGCTTTATCAAAGGCATCAGGTGCACAGGCCCGGTCGGCGTGTCTGATAAGGCGTTTGTCCACAGCCATAAATGCCGCGCGGTGCGGTTGTTGATCCGAAGCGGGGTGTTCATGTGGCAGCCCCGCGTTTGGCAAGTTCGCGATACAAGGCCGCAGGCGTCACGTTAATATCTTGCGCAACCTCATGCCAACGCCCCTTTGCAGGAAACACGCCATCATGCCAAACAAGCCATGCATCCAGCCGGTCTGAAACGCGCCGAAGCGATGCGATTTCCGCCCTCAGCCGCGCTGTTCTGACCTCACGCGCAAGATGTGCTGCATAGGCCGCTGCCGCCGTGGTATCTTGGCTGATCAGGGCGCTGACTTGCGTCTTTGGCCAGATGGTTAACCGGGTCGGTCCCGCCGCAACCGCCGCACAATGATAGGTTTGTGACATCAACGACGCCTCGGCCACCAGGGCACCGGCGGTTGCGCGTTGCAAGATAAACTCGGCCCCGTCGACCTGACGCCGCAACAAGCGAACCTCGCCTTGCTCAACCCGAAAGACATGCGTAACGGGGTCATCTTGGGCAAATACAGCCGCGCCATCAGCAAAGGTGCGGCTGTGATGTGAAATCGGTGACAGGCAGTGAAAAAATTGGTCAGACATGATTGCGATCATGTCATGTGAGGATGATCCGTGGCAATGCCTGTCTGACTATTCACAAAAGGAAACCCGATGTTCATCAGAACCGTCATAATAACACTGTTGATGGCGATGCCAGCCGCCGCGCAAACCAGCCTGACACCGGCCACCGCTGCACAAGGCCATGCGCATACATCCAACATGATGCATTCATCTGACACGACAATGCTTGAACCCGGCCAAGGTGCCTTTGCGGCGATTGGCGAAATCGTGGCGGCGCTGGAGGCTGATCCGAATACCGACTGGTTGAAAGTCGATATCGCCGGATTGCGTGCGCATCTCAGGGATATGGATATTGTCATGATCGACAGCGCGGCGCATGCTGAAACGGTTCAGGGTGGGATGCAGTTTACGGTCACCGGATCGGCCGAAGTCGCACCATCAATCCAGCGGATGGTGCTGGCCCATGCCGCCGTGATGCAGGGTGTCAACGGATGGAAGTACCAGGCCGCAGAAATCGCCAATGGCGCGACCCTTGTGGTGACGGTGCCAGACAGCGATTTGCCCAAGCTTAACGGTTTGGGATTTTACGGCATCCTGACATCCGGCATGCACCATCAGGCACATCACTTTATGATGGCAACCGGCGGCAATCCGCATCAGTAAAGACAGTCAACCTTCAGTGCTTTTCAGCCCCCAGGCCGCCAATAGCTGCGGCAACAACCGGCCCCAATCCTGAACGCCGGATTTATCCGCCCAACCTTGGTATTCGCGTTTTAAGGAAGCCTCCAGCGGCTGATTGCGACCGGCGAGATTGTTAAGTTCGGTCCGGTCGGTCTGCATGTTGTAAAGCTCCCAATCCTGACTGAAACGGCGAACGAGTTTGAAGTCTCCCACGCGCACCGCTGAATTGCCTTCGTGCTCCCAATAAATTGGCTGCTCGCGTTGCTGGTCTTTGCCGGCTAAGGCCGCCAGAAAGCTTTCGCCGTCAGTTGGCTGAATGGCATGGCCGCCGATTTCGTCGGGGTAAGCGACGCCCGCTGCCTGCAAAATCGTGGGCAAAATGTCGACCACATGCCATGGATCATGCAAATTTCCACGCGGTTTGAAACCTGAAGGCCATTGGGCCAGCAAGGGCGTTGAAATGCCGCCTTCATGCACCCAATGCTTGAATAACCTGAACGGCGCGTTCGAGACATTCGCCCACGGCAGATCATAACTCATGAACGTATAGGCATTGCCTGGGCGCAGATCGGGCCGGTTGCCTTTCTGGATTAAACGACCATCCAAGTGATGGTCAGGATAGTGCTGTGCCCAGCCGTCCTCGGCCATGAATTCCGCACAGCCGCCATTGTCAGACAGAAACAGGATCAGCGTATCATCATAGATGTTGTGGGTTTTCAGATGGGTCAGAACCCGCCCGATATTCTGGTCCAGGCTGTCGATCATCGCGGCGTAAACCGCCATGCGCTGCGCCTCCCAGTCGGGGTCGGCGACAGTATCCCATGGCCGGGCATCTTCGTCACGTGGCGAGATATCCCATTTCTGTTGCAAAACCCCGTCGCCCAGCATCGTTTCATGGCGCGCAGTGCGAATTTTGTCCCAGCCGTGGCGGTAAATCCGGTCATAACGCGCGATATCGTCTTCATGGGCATGCAACGGCCAATGCGGTGCGGCATGCGCCAGATACAGGAAAAACGGCTGATCGAGCGCAAGGCTTTCGTCGATCATATCCAAAGCCTTGTCGGTGATGGCGTCGGTGAAATAAAACTCGGATGGCGGCACGTCGACCCGCGCGTCGTCTTCCATGACATAATGCGGCGAAAAGAAATGCGTAGCGCCGTCGTGAATGCCGTAAAATCGGTCAAATCCCCTTTGACGCGGCGAGGGATGGTCGATTTCACCGGGCCGCCAATCATCGTAATCGCGCGATAGGAAATCACCGCCAACGTGCCACTTGCCCGCGATCATCGTGCGGTAACCGGCCGGGCGAAGCGCCTCGGCGATTGTGGCGCTGTCATTCCTAAGGAAGCCCTGATAGGCGGCGCTGCCCAAATTCGTTCCCATATGGCCGATGCCGGCATTATGTGGGTAAAGCCCGGTGAGCAGTGAGGCACGTGTTGGGCAGCAGCGGGCGCAATTGTACATGGCGGACATCAACACGCCGTTTTTGGCGATACTGTCGATGTTGGGCGTGCGGATTTCAGCGCCTGTGCAGCCAAGGTCGGAAAAGCCCATATCATCGACAAGGATCAGGATGATGTTGGGGCGTTTTTGCGCTTCTTCCATGTCAGGCAACCAAACGGAGACCCCTGCGGGGTCGTGCCTTTTTAGCCTGCCCTGATGGGCAGGCGGGGCCTTGGGCAAGAGTATTTGTGAAACTATGATGGGGTGAAGTACGGTTACCCATGCAGGGCGGCGACGGTTTTCAGGGTGGAGAAACCATAGAGTGCCTCAAAGCCTTTTTCGCGGCCGTGGCCGGATTTACCTATGCCGCCAAACGGAAGTTCAACGCCACCACCGGCGCCATAATTGTTGATAAAGACCTGCCCGGCACGGATTGCTTTGGCGGCACGCATCTGACGGGCGCCGGAATTTGTCCAGACCGAGGCGACAAGGCCAAAGTCGGTAGAATTAGCGATCGCAATGGCCTGTTCTTCGGTGTCAAAGGGGATGACAACCTGCACAGGCCCGAAAATCTCGTCGCGTGCAAGGGCGTGGTCGGGGGTAACGCCTGCCAGCAATGTTGGCGCGATATAGTGGCCGCCGCGCGGTGCATCGGCGATGATTTCACCCCTTGCGGCGGTTTCAAGATCGCGGCCCTGATCAAGAAAACCGGCGACGACGGATTTCTGGTTGCCCGAGATTAAGGGGCCAACATCAAGATCGGCCGTGGCTGGGCCAACCCTAAGGGCGCGATATCGTTCGGCCAGGCGGTCAAGCAACTGATCGTGGATTGTCCGGTGCACCAACAGGCGCGACGAGGCCGAACAGGTTTGCCCGGCGTTTTGAATGCCTGCGTTCACAAGAAACGGCAGCGCGGCATCAAGATCGGCGTCGTCAAACACCAGTTGCGGGGATTTACCGCCCAGTTCCAGGGTGACCGGTACGACGTTTTTGGCCGCTGCCGTCTGGATCAGTTTGCCGACAGGCACCGAGCCGGTGAAGCTGATATGATGGATGCCGGGATGTTCCGAAAGGGCGGCTCCGGCCTCTTCGCCAAGGCCGGGGACGATGTTGATGACACCTTTGGGAAATCCTGCTTCGTCTGCAATGGCGGCAAAGGCGAGGGCCGTCAGGCAGGCCTCTTCTGCTGGTTTCAGCACACAGGCATTGCCCATCGCCAAAGCTGCGCCAACACTGCGCCCGATGATCTGCATCGGATAGTTCCATGGTACGATATGGCCGGTCACGCCATGTGGTTCACGCAGGGTGTAAACCGTATATCCATCAAGATAAGGGATCGTTTCGCCGTGAATTTTGTCGGCTGCACCGCCGTAAAATTCCAGATACCGGGCCAATGCAACGGCGTCAGCGCGGGCTTGTTTCAAGGGTTTGCCGACATCGGCCGCTTCAATCTGGGCGAGCGCGTCAACATGGGTCAGCACAAGTCGGCCCATATGTGACAGCAGACGCCCGCGTTCAAAGGCGGGCATACGGCCCCATACACCGCTGCGGGCGTTTTCAGCAGCGCGAACGGCAGCATCAATATCGGCTTGTCCACCACGGGCGATCTCGCCGATCACCTCGCCAGTCGAGGGGTTTTCAATTGGCAGCGTTTCACCGCCGATCGGGTCCACCCATGCGCCATCTATAAAGCATTTGTCGGTCGGATACCAAAGGGCAGGCAGGTTCATGATCAGGGTCCTTGAATGGGTCGCGTTTACAGATGATTCCGTTGCCAAAGCTTAAGACGAGAAATCGCCATTGCACAACCTTGGTCGCAAAACGATAGGGTTATTCGTGGGGGCATTTGATGCTAAGCCGGATTGAAGACGGTTTAGGAGCGGGCAACTGACGCTATTTAGAAAAACACCACAGGTTTTTGCCTTGATTTTGTCGGGGCTGATATTGGCCGCTTGCATGCCGATGAAACAGGAATTCGGCCATGCAAGTCGTAGAATGTATCCAGATCAGATAGGTATCGCCATTTCGCTGCCCGCAGAAGCACCGTCGATTTCACAGCTCTATTGGCGACTACCAAAGGCCGCGTCAAATCAGAGTGGCCGCGCCGAGCATCTGGGAATTGACATCACCGCAAAGCGAGGTACATCGGTGATTGCGCCTGCTGACGGTCACGTGATCTGGTCATTCTTTGAACCGCTTTTCGGCAACCGGGTGGTGATTGACCACGGCAAGGACCGGCAAGGCAGGCGGTTGCGCTCCAGTTATTGGCATATGAGCAGCCGCAGCGTTAAAGTCGGCGACACGGTTCATCGGGGGCAAAAACTTGGCGGGGTTGGCAATACGGGCGTGCTTGCCGGGGGCATATTGCACCTGCATTTCGCGGTGCTGCATGAGGCTGATAACGGCAAGCTGGACGAGGTCGATCCATCGTTGTTCTGGTTTGGCGGGCGTGGCAAGGTGGTTTGTTTTGATCAGCGTAAAAACTGGCCCAACGCAACGTTCAAACTGACATATCCGGTGGTATGTCGCGCGAAATAGATTGCGCCGTGTCCGTGATTAGCCGGCTTTCCCAACGATCAGTTTGGGCGTCGCCGCGATCAGCTGCCGGGTATAGGGATGCCGCGGATTGGCAAACACGTCTTCGGTGCGGCCGGTTTCGACGATCTCGCCTGCTTTCATCACCAACACCCGGTCAGCAATCGCGCGGACGACAGAAAGATCATGGCTGATGAACAAGTAACTGAGGTCGAAACGATCTGACAGGTCGGCCAACAGGTCCAGTATTTGCGCCCGGATCGACACGTCCAGGGCTGAAACCGCCTCGTCCAGAACGATCAGATCAGGGCGCAGGATCAAGGCGCGCGCAATAGCAATGCGCTGGCGTTGGCCGCCGGAAAACTCGTGGATATATTTGTCCATGTCGCTGGCCTGCATGCCGACGGATATCAGGGCATCAGCAACCTCGGTCCGCCACTCAGGCGGGACATGATCGCGCAGATGAAAGGGTTCCGCCACCAGGCGGGCAACCTTCCAGCGTGGATTGAAACTGCCGTAAGGATCTTGAAACACCACCTGCACGCCCGAACGCAACGCATTTGGCATGAAAGGCGTAACCTTTTGACCAAACAGGCGAATTTCACCGGCCTGCAAAGCCTCTAATCCAAGGATAGCGCGGGTCAGGGTGGATTTTCCGCAACCACTTTCGCCGACCAGCCCAAGGTTTTCGCCCTTGTTCAGGGTAAAGCTGACATCGTTCACGGCCTTGAATGGCGGTGGTCTTGAAAACAACCCTGTGCGCGGCAGCACATAGGTCCGGGTCGCATTTAGCACTTCAAGCAAGGGTTCGTCTTGAGCCCGCTGGGTTCGTTTGGGTACATGACTGGATGCTTCAAAAAGCTGCCGTGTATAGGGATGGCGCATTTCGCGAAAAACATCAGCGGTCGCACCAGCCTCGACTATCTCGCCATGCTGCATCACGGCGACCTGATCGGCGATGCCGGACACCACGGCCAGATCATGGGTGATCAGCATCAGCGCCATGCCTTCTTCGGCAACAAGGGATTTCAGCAGGTCGAGAATTTGTGCCTGCGTGGTCACGTCCAGCGCCGTTGTTGGTTCATCGGCGATCAGCAGTTTGGGCCGTAAAGCGATGGCTAAAGCGATGCAAACCCGTTGCCGCTGCCCGCCGCTTAATTCGTGTGGATAGCGATCAAGTGGAAATTCTTTTGCAGGCAAGCCGACACGGTTCAGCTTTTCACGCGCGATTACCATGGCTTGGCTTTTGGTCGCGCGCCCGTGAATTATCAGGGTCTCGGCCACTTGTGCGCCGATGGTTTGAACCGGGTTCAAGGCGGTCATTGGTTCCTGAAAAATCATACCAATTTCGGCGCCCCGTATTTGGCACATCGCGTCTTCCGGCAGAGCCAATAAATTGCGCGTTTCTCTGTCTTTCAAGTCGGCAACGCCGCTGACGACCGAGCCGCCCGGTTGCAATCCCATCAACGCCAAAGCGGTCATTGATTTGCCCGACCCGCTTTCACCAACAACCCCAAAGACCTGCCCGGCCTCGATCTGAAAACGCAGCGACTTCAGGATCGGCAGGGATCCAATCGACAGGCACAGATCATCGACGCGCAGCAACGTCATTCGCGTGACCTGCGAATTTTCGGGTCCAGAATATCGCGCAACCCGTCGCCCATCAGGTTCAATCCCAGAACCGTCAGCACAATCGCCATTCCCGGAAACAACGCCAAATGCGGGGCGAATGAAATCAGGGTCTGGCTGTCGGCCAGCATCCGGCCCCAGCTGGGTGTCGGAGGTTGTGCGCCAAGCCCGACATAGGACAACGCTGCCTCGGCCAGAATGCCAAGGCTGAACTGAATGGTGCCTTGTACAATCAACAGGTTAGCGATGTTTGGCAGGATATGTTCAAGTGAAATCCTGAACCGGCTTTTGCCCGCCACCCGTGCCGCCAGAATGTAATCCAACGTCCAGATCGACAGCGCCCCGCCGCGTGAAATCCGCGCGAAAACCGGGATGTTGAAAATGCCAATCGCGATGATTGCGTTAAGGGCCGAGGGGCCGAAAACCGCGGTGATCAGGATCGCAATCACAAGCGAAGGGAAGGCAAACACAAGGTCATTGCCGCGCATGATCACTTCGTCCAGCCAGGACCCGTGATTGGAGGCCGCCCACAGGCCCAGCGGCACACCAAGGGTGATGCCGATGCCTACCGCAACAATCGCCACAGCAATCGATGTGCGTGCGCCGACCATGATCATCGAGAAAATATCCCGCCCGAAATGATCGGTGCCAAACCAGAATACCGCACTCGGTGTTTTCAACTTGGCCGAGATCGTCAGGGTCTGCACGTCATAAGGTGTCCACAGAAATGATGCCAAAGCTGCCAGCAGAAAAACCGTGAAAATCGCACCGCCAAGAACAAGGGTTTTGGGCAGTTTCATCCGCGTTTCCTTAGGCGTGGATCGACGGCGGCATAGGCGATATCAACGACGAACGTAACAGTGATAACTGCGAAGACCAGCAGCATGACAACGCTTTCCACGACCACCAGATCACGCTGGGTAATGCCTTGAAAAATAAGGCGTCCCAGGCCCGGCAGGAAGAAGACATTCTCGATGATGATCGCGCCGGCCATCAAAAAGGAAAACTGCATTCCGATGATTGTCAGCACCGGAATCATCGCGTTCCTGAGGGCGTGGCGGGTGATGGATTGGCTGCGCGTCAGACCCTTGGCGCGGGCGGTGCGGATGTAATCCTGATCCAGCGTGTCCAGAACGCTGGATCGCATGATCCGCGCCAGAATTGACGCCTGCGGCAATGCCAGAGCGATGGCTGGCAGGGTCAGGGACTTCATCGCCACAAAAACCCCTTGGTCCCATCCCGGAAAACCGCCAGCGGAAAACCATCTGATTTTTATCGCAAAAATCAACACCAGGATCATCGCAAACCAAAAGTTCGGCACCGCAATGCCAAGCTGGGTAACGCTCATGATGCCAAGATCAGCGACTTTGCCGCGATACGATGCGGCGATCAGGCCGACCGGAAAGGCAATCGCTGTAGACAGGATCAAGGCAAAAATCGCCAATGGCAGACTGACCCAAACCCGCGCGAGGATCAGTTCGGTCACTGGAACGCGGTAGGTATAAGACGTGCCAAAATCACCCGTTAACATGCCGCCGACCCAGTTAAGATATCGGGTCACAACGCTGCCACCCAACCCCAATTGGTCGCGCAGCGCCGCCACCGTATCGGGTTCGGCATTCAGGCCCAGCATGAACGAGGCCGGGTCGCCCGGTATCACTTCGATCACCGCAAAAATGACAATCGACGCCGCCAAAAGGCTGAGCGTCAGAGAGATCAATCGCGTGGTGGCAAAGCGTAGCATAGCCCGGATGCTAGAGAGGCGGGCGCGTCCGGTCTAGGGGGGAAATCAGCGAAAACGGGCGTACACAATGCGTACACAACCTGTGCATACAAAATCGACGCGGATTTGGCTGCAGGATGTGGAGCTTTGGAGTGGTTTCAGTGTCAAGAAAATCGAAAACACCTGATCGCGTGTCTAGGCGAAACGGACTAGCGACCGGCTTTACGTGCCCCTCGCAGCATCGAAACGGTATAGATCACGAGCGCGGTCCAGATCATCGAAAACGCGATCAGTTGGGCCTGCCCGAAGGGTTCGTGAAAAATAAAAACCGCGACCAGAAAGATCAGGGTCGGGGCGACGTATTGCAGGATGCCGATGGTCGAAAGGCGCAAGCGTTTTGCGCCGTTGGCGTAGATGATCAACGGAATCGCGCTGACCGGTCCGGCCCCCAACAACAGCCACGTGTCCCGTGTGGTTTCCGTCAGAAAATGGCTTTCGCCGCTGATGATCAGATAGGTGATATAGGCCAGCGCAAAAGGCGTCAGCAGCAGGATTTCCAGGGTGAAGGCCTGATTTGGGCCAATCGGCAGTGATTTCTTGAAATAGGCATAAAGCCCCCATGTCAGGGTCATTACCAGACCCTGGGCTGGCAATCTGCCGGCCTCGACCGTCAGAACAACCACGGCGGCGACGGACAAAGCGATTGCAGACCATTGGGCGGTGCTTAGACGCTCGCGCAGAAATACGGCGGCCAGAAAGATGCTGAATAACGGGTTGATATAGTACCCGAGGGCGGCCTCCATCGCGTTGCCCGAGGTGATCGCCCAGATGTAAAACCCCCAGTTTATCCCAATCAGCGAGGCGGTCACCACGCCCATTGCCAGCATACGCGGATTAAGGAGGGCGGCTTTCAGATCGCGCGTGCGGCCGGTTGCCAGTAGTACGGCAAATGCAACAGGGATCGACCAGATCACCCGATGGGCAATCACTTCGGTGGGTGGAAAATGATCCAAAGCTTTCATGTAAAGTGGCAGAAAACCCCACATCAAATATGCTGACAGGGCAAAGCCAAGGCCGGATAGGCTGTCTTCGTTCTTGGCCTGCATTCCGGTCTCCGGTTCTGGTGGTTTGGACCTATCCTAATCGCCAGGCCGCTGCCACCGGAATGTCACGTGGGGTGCGGACGAAAATATCTTTGACTTATCGGTAAATGGGTGTAAATCGCAGTCAGGCACTGACGATGGCGTCGTCAGGCGAGCATATCTCGCCCGCCTGCGGGAGAGCCCGCAATTTGTCCTGTACGCCCGGATTGTTTTCCGGGGCTGTCAGACAAGACCCCCGGTATAAGACCGGAGGTCAAAATGAATATCCACACCACAACACGGCCCGAAATGCAGCAGTTCCACAACGGCGACAAGGCGGTTTTGCCGTTCGCGCAGGCGGAATACGAAACGCGGCTGAACGGCTTGCGGGCGATCATGGCGCAAGCCGGGGTGCAGGCTGTTGTCCTGACCAGCATGCACAACATCGCCTATTATTCCGGGTTCCTTTATTGCAGCTTCGGGCGACCTTACGGGTTTGTCGTGACGCAAAGCGATGCCGTTACGATTTCAGCCGGGATCGATGGCGGCCAGCCGTGGCGGCGCTCGGCCTTTGAAAACATCGTTTATACCGACTGGCAGCGCGATAATTATTGGCGCGCCGTGCAGTCGGTTTCGGGCGTTGGCAAGGTTGTCGGTTTTGAGGGCGATCACTTGAACCTGCAACAGTTTGAAAAGCTGAACGGCTATCTTGCGCCCAGCAAAGTTGTCGATCTGGCAGGCGACACGATGCGCCAGCGGATGGGGAAATCAGCGGCGGAAATCACCCTGATCCGGGAAGGGGCACGGGTGGCGGATGTTGGCGGTTACGCTGTGCGCGACGCGATCCGTGCGGGAACGCGCGAGATTGATGTCGCGATGGCCGGGCGGGACGCGATGGAGCTTGAAATTGCCAAATCGCAGCCGGATTCGGAAATGCGCGACAGTTGGGTTTGGTTTCAGTCGGGGCTGAACACGGACGGCGCGCATAACCCGGTGACGATGCGCGCCCTTGAGAGCGGCGATATCCTGAGCCTGAATACTTTCCCGATGATCTCGGGGTATTACACCGCTTTGGAGCGTACGTTGTTTCTGGGCGAACCGGACACAGCGTCGCTGGCAATCTGGCAGGCGAATGTCGGGGCGCATGAACTGGGGTTAAGCCTGATCAAACCGGGAGCCAGTTGTTCGGGGATCACGCATCAGATCAACCAGTTTTTCGCGGAACGTGATTTGCTGAAATACCGGTCGTTTGGTTACGGGCATTCTTTCGGCATCCTCAGCCATTATTATGGCCGCGAGGCGGGGCTGGAGTTGCGCGAGGATATCGACACGGTACTGGAGCCGGGCATGGTGGTGTCGATGGAGCCGATGCTGACGATCCCCCAAGGCATGCCGGGTGCCGGTGGATACCGCGAGCATGATATCCTGATCGTGACGGAAAACGGGGCGGAAAACATCACCGGCTTTCCCTATGGGCCTGAGCACAACGTGATCGCTTAAGGGCGCGAAATCTGGCAGCATGGCCCAAAGGCGAGGGGCCATGCTGCGACTGATCTTTGTTTTCGTTTTGCTTATGGCGGCGTTTCAAGCGCGGGCGCAGCACCCTGTTGGGTTAGAACTGGTTCTGGCGATGGATGTTTCAACCAGTGTGGACGAGGCGGCATTTCAATTGCAACAATTCGGGTTGGCGGGGGCGCTGCTGGACCCAACCGTTCAACAGGCTATCGAGGCGACGGGAGGTGTTGCGATCATCTAAGGCCGCCGTGTCTGACATGATGCCCAAATGTGAGGGCGAAGAGGACATTTAACATCATCACACGAGCCTCCACAGCCACCTGACCCAGCAGCTAGGGGCCACCCCTGAATTACGACCCAACACACCTGACATCACCATGCATACCAGAAACCAAGATAAAAACCTCCGCACCTGATGTTCAGACCAGAGATTCAGATGCACCTATGATTTGCAACAGCTTTTTAACCTTCAGTAAATCGCCCTGATTATTACTCATTTTGTTTTGCCTAACAATTCCAATAAGGAATATGAAACGCAGAGCTAAGGATTCGATATGGCAGACCACATCAACCAAAATGCCCAACTTCCTAACGCTATCAAGACGCCATCGGCATGGTTGGGTGTTGACATGTCACGCAACCCGGATGCGTGGCTTTATCAGCTCAATGCGGACGATGTGGGCGATCTTGAGGCCTCAGCAACTCATTTTCAAAGTCTTGGAATTGATGTCGGTGAGATCAGCAAAGAGACTTTCCCTCTGGCCACGTTCGGTGAGCATATCGCAGGCCTCAAGCAAACCTTGCTTTCAGGCGTCGGGCTTGAGGTCTTGCGCGGCCTGCCGATCAAAAAATATTCGCAAGCATTCGCCGCCACGATCTTTTGCGGCATTGGTGCCCATATCGGTAGTGCCCGATCACAAAACGCGGATGGACATATCTTAGGTCACGTGCGCGACATTGGCGCTGATGCGAACGATCCCAATAGTCGCATTTACCAGACCTGCGAACGTCAGACATTTCACACGGATAGCGCAGATGTTGTTGGTTTGCTCTGCATCCGCGAAGCGAGAGAAGGCGGAAAATCACTGCTGGTCAGTGCGGAAACAATCTATAATCGGATGAAGCAAGAACGCCCCGATCTGCTGGAAAAACTCTTTGATCCGATTGCGACGGACCGGCGTGGCGAGATTCCAAATGGGGCGAAGCCTTATATGGAGATCCCAGTGCTAAGTTGGCATAAGGGCTATCTGACCGTCTTTTACCAGCGTCAATATATTGACAGCGCCCAACGGTTTGAAGGCGCCATGAGACTGTCTCCAGAGCATGTTGAAGCGTTGGACATGTTCGACGCCTTGGCGAATAATCCCGAACTTTGTTTTGGCATGCAGTTGCAACCGGGGGATATGCAGTTTGTTTACAACCACTCACAGCTGCACGACCGCACTGGATTCCTCGACTGGCCGGACCCAAGCCAACGACGCCACTTGATGCGCTTGTGGCTGTCGATTGAAGGGGATCGCCCATTACCTGAATCCTTCAAAGAACGTTATGGCACAATTGAAGTTGGGAACCGGGGTGGTATCATCACCAAACATACCAAACTACAGGCACCAATTGACTGAGAAAAATAGGCATAAAAATGAGCGAAAATCCATTTCAGATTTATTCTGATAAGCCAACAACAGTGGACGGCATTTATAGCCAAGCTGAAGTTGGTCTAGCAAATCGAAATAGTGGGAATTTGTTGGAGACGTTGGCCTTAGATATCACCCCCACGGGATGTCATTATCTGCTCAATCACTTTGATGTTCCATTGTTGGATCCTAAGGCACACAGATTAGAGTTTTCAGGTTCATTTGAAACGCCGTTTGAGGTGTCGATGGCAGAAATTATGACTTTGCCTGCGGTAACAATGCCCGTAACCATGGAGTGCGCTGGCAATGGTCGCGCCGGTGTTTCACCGCGATCCCATTCTATGCCTTGGATGTATGAAGCCGTTGGCACATCCGAATGGACAGGAACGAAACTTGCACCTTTAATTGAAAGAGCTTGCCTTAAAAATGGTGTTGTCGAGATATCGTTCACCGGCGCGGACTACGGTTACGACATGGGCGAACCTCACTTCTTTGGGCGCAGTCTAACACTTGCTCAAATTAAAGAACTGGATGTTTTGCTGGTCTATGCCATGAACGGCGCACCTTTGCTCCCTCAACATGGGGCTCCTTTGCGGATCATTGTTCCTGGTTGGTATGGCATGGCAAGCGTTAAGTGGCTTACAAATATCACAGCCTTGACCGAGCCATATGATGGATATCAACAGGTTAAGACCTATCGTTTCAAGAAGCACAAAGATGATGTAGGCATGCCCATTCAGACTATCCGCGTGAAATCTCTTATGGTTCCGCCAGGTGTTCCCGATTGGTCGACGCGGAAACGTTTTGTAACAGCTGGAGCGGTCGATTTGGTTGGAAGAGCATGGTCAGGCGATGGCGTTCCAATTGTTAAAGTCGAGGTTGAGGTTGCCGGTGAATGGAGAAAAGCAAAACTTTCGGAAAAGAAAGATCGCTATGCGTGGCAAAAGTGGACATTCTCCTGGCAGGCTGAACCGGGAGAATTTATTTTGAGATGTCGTGCTAGCGATATGAATGGCAATATCCAACCACTTGATCCGCCTTGGGATCAGGCTGGTTTTGCCAATAATGCTGCCCAACGCGTACACGTGTTTGTCGAGTCATGACAAAGGATTTTGTTATACTTTGCCTTAATTTACAAATTTCTCGGTTCATTTATTTTTGATATTTGCGGTGAGCTGCTTCGAGCTATGACTGAATCTGGTGTTTGAGTGGTTTGAAGGTTGGCGGCGTATCTGGTTGAATTGTTGTTGGAAGACAGCAGCCCAACCAAAGGAGATACATGTAAGCGTCAGGATTTCGCTGCGCCGCATTCCCGTTGTGAGGGCAATCAACACTATAGTCTCCAGATTCGGGCTCTCGCTTTGCGCACAGGCGGCTACCCCCTGTGATGCTCCTATGTTTGTCAATGCGTAGATTTTGCGCCGTTTGGCACACAAAGTTGGCGATATATCTCGCGGATAATATAACGTTTCAAGCACCGCGTGATCTCGCGTTTGCTTTTGCCTTGGGCTGTGCGTTTGATTACATATGCCTTGGTTGCTTCGTGACCCCGCATTCGGGTGACAGCAACGATGTAGAGGGCGGCATTGGCTTTTCGGTTCCCGCCGCGATTCAAGCGCATTCGGTTAGTTTTTCCGCTCGAAGCCGGGATTGGACAAACTCCGCATAGTTTAGCCAGAGCTGCCTCGGATTTGATCCGCTCAGGGTTGTCGCCGACGAGGGTCAGCATTTCCGCCGCGGTCATTGTCGAGATGCCATGGGAATTCATCAGGCCTGGGGCCTTTTCTCTGACCAAACGTTCAAGCTCTTGCCCGTGAACGTGGATTTCCTCGTGCAAGTTCAGCCATCTGCGTGCAATCGCACGCATGGCTGCCTTGGCAGAAGCCGTTGGTGATGTGATTTTTCCCGGCCTAAGTGCTGCTATATGGCGGATCAGGCTAATCGGGCCCTTGATTTGATCAAGCATACCGCGCAGCTCTGCAGGCGCATTGATAATGAGCGCTTTCAAGGTGATCATCGCTTGCGACCTGGACTTCACCGCACTGTCGCGTGCCATCTTGATGTGCCGGATCATTTCGCATGCGCCGATTTGCGTCTTGGCTAGGGCCGTGGCTTGGCCATTCAGCACCGACCTAGCCGCGCTTTCTGCATCGAGACTGTCGGATTTACCATGAAGATAGCGTAGCTGGCGATTAGGCCGCATGACGTCTAGCACCGTATGGCCCTTAGCTAACAAATCGCGAGACAGGGCAGCGCCATAAGAGCCAGTACCCTCAATGCCAAAGGCTTTTATGCTTCCGAACTTGCTCCCCCATACTTCCAAGTCCAGATATCCTTGGCAAGTCGTTGGGATTGTCAGGCCACCCAAACGGGCACCTTGAGTATTCATCGCGACAGCAATGTGGTTAGATTTATGCGTATCAACCCCGATGATAACTTGGTCCATGGATACCCTTTCGCTGGAATGGCCCGAGCACCGATCGAAGAGGACAGGACTGTGATGGTACAAGACCGTCAGGCTCCTATGAGGTCACATCTCGCCCGCTGCCAGGGTAACTTGATGGTCGACACGTCACAGGGAAGACACGTGGTCATTCAGGGAATGGGTCAGGCCATCAAGTTACGATAGTATACTCACAGTCAGGGAAGTTGTCCGCTGCTCTACTTTTCTCTATTTCTCAGGTGGGCGGGATAGGACGATGACATGGGATATTCACCGGAACGCAGGACATCGTCGAGGTAGACCGAGCGTACGGCGTATATGACGGGCGGACATTCAAAGCGGACCGCTTCGCGGCCTATCTAGTCGCCAACGATATCCCGTGTCTATGAATACGGCCAATATGAGTTCCGCCCTGAACTTGCCTTCAACTATGGCAAAACGTGGATAGGTGACGTGGGCTTTACGGGTGTTGCTTACGGTTTGACCGACAATGCGCTGAGCTTGGATGCTGGCAATGTATCGATTGCGAACCTGACACTGCGACCCGTGATCGTTTGGGCACTGGACGCTAAGACGGTTGCCGACAGTAACGCACAGCTGTCGTTTGCGCCACGCTTCATCTGCGAGCGTACAACCACAGCGACCACAACCCAAAACTGCGGCGCTGGTGCTGAGATCGGTCTGAGCAGCAATTCAGAGGATGGGCTAAGTTCTGCAAACATCCGCTTCGTTATGGACCGCGTGGGCAACAGCAACCGCTCAAGCGTGGTGCTTAACCTCGAACACAGGTTCTGATCACCACTTAAGCAAACAGGGGGCGGCTTTCGGGTCGCCCTTTTGCATTGAACAGGGCCGTGAGTGGCGTCCGGCGCTGGTTGTCTCACACGGAAGTGGTCTGGTAACCTTACACAAAAGTTTACGTTCATCGGTAACCCGTAGCCTCCTAACAAACTCATCCGCAAACTAAATCTTTACCTTGGATTCACACCTGCAAACCGCCCGCACCCAAATCGTTCCGTAGCTTTCTGTAGGGTCCCATCTGAGGCTCACACAGAGGCTTATACAGGCGGTGTAACGGGTGTTGTGACGCAGGCAAGCATTCGCACGGCAGGATGACATTCATGGCGTAGCGTCGCGCCACCTGCGCAACCGAAACCCCAGCCACCCGCGCCTGCGTGCAGATCGACACCTTCTCATCGTCTGACCAAACTCGCTTTTTCTGCCCCTTCTTCCCCGCCATCGCCCACCTCAAGATGTCCATTATCAATGGTGGACATCTAGCAGGAACTCCTTCCCGCCGTTAGAGCGGGACACGAGCGCCCAGCCGCACCCCAGTGCCAGAACGGCGTCACGAAACGCCACCCGCGCGGGGCTGAACTTGAAGTGCTCAACTACTGACAGATGTTTCCCAAAAAAATAATCTTCGTATTCCCCCGCCCGACCACCCGCAAAGGGAAGCCGGACGGAGGTGTTTTTTTGCGGTTTAACCAAGCCCTCGGTTGACCACGTACTCAGCGAGCCATCGCCAGTATGCACCAGCTGAGGCAAAGCCCTGCTCTTGTGCAGCGAGTGCTTCGGCCTGCAGCCTCGTCAGCCCCCCATCGTATTCTGCAATGGCAGCCCGTTCCTCGAAGGCGTCAATGTCAGGGATACGTGAGGCACTCATAGCAGCACCCCCGCAGGCACTCTGACCCCCTCCACAATCTCCCTCTTCTGGGCATCACTTATCCCCGCCGAGTACAGCCCATAAGTCAGCTTATTGGCGGACCTCGCTGAGTGATGGCCCACGAGCGTCGCAGTGAAGTGCTCCGGGACACCTGTGCGCTCACACTGGGTGATGAACCACTTGCGGGTGCTGTGGAAGACGGTGCCATGCAGCTCCCTGTGCACGGACCTGAGGTAGGCATACCGCTTCACAACCCTGTCCACGGTCAGACCTGGAAATAGCCTGCCTGAGGTTGGCAGGGCAGTATCCAGCAGCTGCTCAAGCAGCCCATGCAGTGGCACCTCTCGCTCTGCGGCCTTGGACTTCAGAAGTCTCACCTCGTTCGGCCTGATGCTAACAAAACGCCCCAGGTTCCCCTTTGCTGTGATGTCCTTTGCCATGAGCCCACAGAGCTCCCCCGAGCGCATACCTGTGAGCAGCCCGAAGAGCAAAGCACTGTGCAGCACCCTGTCCTTGGCTGCCAACAAAACGCTGACCTGGTCATCCGTCAGCACCCCATGGGGGTGCACCTCTGGCCTGTCCTTGACCTTGAGGGCCTCCCAGGGGTTGGCCTGCAACTCCCCCTCGCCCACACACCAGTCAAGGAACTGGGACATCTGCTTGAGGATACGGGCCTGGGTCTGGGGCGCCAGGGTGATGCCCTCGTGCTCCTGAGCGAGACGCGCAAGGTCAGCCAAGCCAGCGTCCTTGCCCTCCCTGTACTTGCGCACGTTGGGAGAGAGCCGGGTGATGTACCCCAGCGCCTCCTTTCCCTGGGTGAGGGAGAGGTCGCCAACAGCATGCTTGCCCAGATGCGAGGTCAGCAGCTCCAGGGCAAAGCGTACGGACTTGTAACTGCCGGGGCGGAGTCGCTGAGACACCTCAGCAAGGTAGGTTAGTGCCAGTTCCGCTACCAACCCATCCCCCACAAGACGAGCACGCTGATATCGAGGACGACCCACAGCCAGTCGAGGACCTTGGGCAGCAGTGGAAGTATCGGTGTGAGGGGTAGCATGGGCCTGAGCCTCCTTGATGATGGTTGTGAAGGTTTGGTTCAGCTCAGTAACCCGGGCCTTGGCTTGGGTGGCATCAGCTGTCTTGAGGGACTGCTTGAGGGCAGTGCCCAGGGTCTCTTGCAGAGCCTTGGGGTAGGTCCTGCGGTAGACCCAGGTGTTGTGCTTCTTGTGGGCGTACTTGATCTGTGGCGACATGACGTCTCCTTTGGGGGCAATTGCCCCGGTTGTGTGATGGGTTTGGGTTTTTGTGAGCAGCGCCAAGGAGGAGCAGGGACTAAGCCCTTCCCTGACGCCGGCTCGGTGGTTAGCTGGGGGTGGAAAGGACCCGGACGACTAGATCCAGATCTGGTTCTCCGTACTCCCCAGTCAGGGGACCTGTGAGGGCCGTGCCGGTGATGCAGTCCTCGAAGACCTCCTCGACCAAGAACTGATGCGCGGGGAGGTCGTCAAAGCCAGCAATCAACACAGTGCAGCCAGGGGTGATGGTAAGGTCCGTCATCCTAGGCCCTCCGCAGAAGAAGGTCAGGCAACAGCAGGCCGATGGTGAGACTGAGTGGGATCGGAAAGGGGAGTGGCTGCAGGATGCTCGGCAAGCCAGCAAGCACGACAAGTGTCCCTGCAAGTATCTGTGGGACTGCCAGTGAGATGCCCCAGCGTCGCTTCAGCTGCCACTCCAAGACAAGCCGAAGTCCACCCCCTGCAAGAGCAAGGGCCGTGAAGGTCGTAAACATGATTGGTCTCCATGATGATTGTTATCATTATAGAAGCCTAAAAATTCTCAGTTTTGCGGGGAGGGCACCATCGGGCGTGATACGGTGCTACGCCCAAAGCGCCCAAATGATACAGTCCTGGAATTCCACTGTAACACCCCAGGCTACTGATTTTGCTGCGTTAAATCGGTCGTGTTACAGTGATACGGCAATACGGTGCAAAACTCCTCCAGGGGCTTGGTTACTTACGACGCCTGGGTTGCCTGCCAGAGGGCGTGCTTGCTGCTGGTCAAACAGGTTCTTCGCTTGTGTTCCTGTTTGGTGTGATCGGGCTTGATGCAGGCAAAGAGGCAAACCATCCAAGTATCCAGGGGCAGAATTTGACCCAAGAGCTGTGCCTGGCGGTCATGATGCAGTGTGTCGTGCAGACCCCCATGTCCAGCTCTTACGGGCCCCTATGTGGACAGCCCCAGGGCCCCCTCAGGTGCCTACCAGGATACCCTCCTGGGGTCGATCGCGCATTGAGCATGCAGGATGAGGTTCTTGGGGGTATTACTGATCATTGACCCTTGGTGATGTCTTGGGGGGTCTTCTTACGGGTCCCCTATATGAAGAGGGTTAGAGGGTCCCATTAGGGTGTTATTGTTCTTCTGTTCTTCATCACAAACATACTCACCCCCTAGGGTTACCCATTGGGTCCCCCTGTGGGGAGACCTCGAGAGTTTCCCTCAGGTGCTTCCTGGGGTTGTGTCGGCATGCAGGATGAGGGTCTGGGCGGTGTTCCGGATCATTGACCCTTGGTGATGTCTTGGGGGGTCTTCTTACGGGTCCCCTATATGAAGAGGGTTAGAGGGTCCCTTAGGGTATCATTGTTCTTCTGTTATTCTACCACAACCATACCCACCCACTAGGGTCCCACTCTAGGGTCACCTCGTGGACCTACCCCAGGGTGACCTGAGGGGTGATCCCTGTATGATCCTTGAAGACCTTCTTCATGATCGTGATTGTTGTTTGTTTATGCTCCTCCATCACAATCACAGCATCATGGACGGGGAGGGCGACGATACCCTCCGACCTGAGGGCTTCCAGGACACCCACAAGAATATCGGACTCTTTGCGGAACAGCTGCATACCAATGCCTGAGGTCATCAGCGGGAAGATCACGGGGTGCTTCTTCTCGACAGCCCTGAGGATATCCCTGAGGTTGATCCTTGATGGGAAGTGCTGACGAGACGCCTTGGGCAGTCGTCTGGGGATCTTTGGACTGTTGATGATCGCCTGCATCACCTTCTTGATGCCAGGGCGACACTCAGCTGGGATGCCATATTCCGACAGGTCGTAGAGGTCACCCGAGGGTACGTGGTCTTGTGCTTGTGCTCTGGCATACAGCAACAAGAGGCTCATCTGACCGTAGTCCAGCTCGACACAACAATCACCCTCGATGAGGATATGCTCCTGGCGCTCATCCGAGGACATCAGCAGCCAGAACCCGCCGTAGAGTCTGCCACCTTGTCCGAAGTCTGCATTGTTGAAGATGCGGCGCAGGTGACGTTGGGCTGGATCCTCTTGGGGGCGAGTACAGCTGATATCAGCAGTGGAGAGCCAGGCATTGATGTCGGTCATCTGTTGACGCAAAGCCAGAGTGGTCACGTCATCCTCATACTCTTGATACTCAGCGCTGCTGTTGGAATGACGTTTTGGAGCACGCAGGATCAACACCTCCTCCTCAGCGGCATGGCCCAGGTCATCTCGGGTAATGCTGAAGCGTTCAATCCGTGACAACAGCTTTGGGCCTGCCCTCAGTATGGTCTGCTGACCACCCACGAAGGCCACGTTCAGCTCATCTCCGACAATCTTGAAGGTGCTGTGGCCCTTCTCGAGAACCACAAAGCCCATCTCAGGTGCTGACATCACCTTCAGGATGGCTGGAAGGGTCTTGCCCAAGGCTGTCCCTTTGTACCGTGACTTGGATCTCAGGACCTTGTTGCTCAGGGGAAGGTGTATGCTGTCTTTTTGAGGCTCAAGTTCTACCGCACAGAGGTCACACAGGATGGCCTCGACGGTACGCTCATAGGTGACCTGGTCAGCAGGTCTTCGGGCCCTCTTGCGTGTCTGATGAAAGAACTCATACCCACCCAGTTGTGTTTGCACTTCTGCGATGAGCACCTTGAGGTTATCGGTCCTGGCACACAAGAACGGGTTGAATGCTCGGGCTTTGTCGGGTGAAAAAATATCCTGCTGGTCTGTCACTTCCACACCTTCTCCATATGCTCCCGCATGACCTCCAGCGCATACCCCGAGCCATAGTTGGCAGCCACTGTGTTGGTGCTGTGCCCGAGGATGGCCAGGGAGATTGCCTCAGGGCAGCCGGTGTTGCGCAGCTTGTCCTTCATACGGTGGCGGAGCGAGTGCATGGTCAGCTTCTTGTCGGTGATGACCGTGCGCAGCCGCTTCATGAGCATGGCGGAGGCGTTGTCGCTGCCACGGGGTTGGGCATAGGCGGGGAAGATGGGGTCGGTATCCGAGAGCCCGACTTGCTGCTGTCTGAGGCACTCTGTGGCTCTGGGTGACAGCGGGATGCTTCTGGTGGAGGTCTTGGTCTTGAGGCCACGGTGGTCATTGGGGCGGAGGTGCAGGATGGCCTGATCGAGGTCCACATCTCTGGCTTCCAGCCCAGTGATCTCTGCCAAGCGGGCTCCAGTGTCGGTCAGGAGAACGAGCAGCGCCGAGGCAACCTCACTGCTCTCGAAGGCAGGTGTCATGAGGTTGAGGTGCTCATCCGTGATGGGAAGTCGATCGGTGTTGCTGCTTCCTGCCCCCTTGATCTTGATTGACTGGAAGACATTGCGCAGCTCCAGATCATGCTCGAGCAGGACGTGATTTACCGCGGCCTTCACGACCCCAAGGGTCCGCTGCACGGAGTTGGGGGACATGCGGGACAGCAGAAGGTCACGGTACGCATTGGCATCGACCCTTGTCAGGTCCTTGAGCTCGGTCCACGCAAAACGGTTCTTGCCAAGGCAAAGGATGAGGTCTTTGCGGATACGGTCAATCCGCGTGCGCAACCCGTTGTCAGTCTCTCCTGTCTTATATGCCAAGTACTCCTCGAGGACCCGAGAGAGCGACATCGGTGCTGCCTCTGAGGAGGCTGCCCTGAGCTGCCGGGTGACGCCCTTGGGCACAGCGTGTTCGAGATCCTCCGCAAGGTCCTGGAAGTCGTCGTACTCCGGCCACTCAGGATCGACTGCCCCGTCAATGAACATGGACTGATGCCGCTCACCCAGCCGTTCCCGCACAAGCTCTCTGGCCCTCTGCTCATCTGTGGTGCGCCGTTCCAGATCAAACAAGGCCTCAATCTCGGCATGGACCTTGGGCAAGGCCCGCAGCGCATCCTGATAGGTGTTTCCCAACTGACGGTACACAGTGGCCCTGGGAATCACCGTGCGCAGGTCTTTGGGAACATTGCGCTTGTACCGGAACGAGCCGTTGGCCCGGCGGAACACATAGCGGGGTAGCTTGAGGGGCATTGTCTGGTCCATGCTGCGCAATCTCAGTCGCAGGATCACTCGGTGCAACCCCAATCGACCTTCCAGGAGTGACAAATCACTGGTGGAAAATGACGAAATGGTCCCGAAAGCGGTCCCGAAATTGGTCCCACAAAATGCTAACACCTTATTTTTGCTTGGTATTCTTCAAGTTATAGGGGGTTTGCTGGTGCCCAGGAGAGGACTCGAACCTCCACATCGTTTCCAATACTGGCACCTGAAGCCAGCGCGTCTACCAATTCCGCCACCTGGGCAGGTGTCGTTCTAGAATGGCGATTTAGCGGGGCGTTTCGGCGGTGTCAACGGGGCGGTGAGGCTTTAACTGGTATAATTGAAACTTGTCCCCAAGCGCATAGCGGATTATTGAAGGTGCAAGTCTTTTACATTGGAGAGCACGATGCCCGTATCACCAAAGATTGTCACCATTTTTGGCGGATCGGGATTTGTCGGCCGCTATATTGCGCGGCGCTTGGCAAAAGACGGTTGGCGGGTGCGTGTCGCCATTCGCCGGCCCAACGAAGCGATGTTTGTGCGGACCTACGGCACCGTTGGCCAGGTCGAACCGATCCTGACAAATATCCGGGACGAAGCGTCAACCAAGGCCGCGATTGCCGGGGCAGATGCTGTTGTGAACTGCGTTGGAATCGGGCAACAAAGCGGCAAGCAGCGTTTTGACGCCGTGCAACATCAGGGTGCAGCGCGTATCGCCCGCCTTGCAGCCGAGGCCAAAGTTGGGCAACTGGTGCAAATCTCGGCACTTGGGGCTGATCCTGAAAGCGACAGCGATTATGCGCGCAGCAAAGCCGAAGGTGAGGTCGCGGTTTTGGCGGCATTCCCCAAAGCAATCATATTGCGTCCGTCAATTATCTTTGGACCCGAAGATGCGTTTTTCAACCGGTTTGCCAAGCTTGCGCAGCTCACTCCGGTCATACCTTTGGTTGGCGCAGAGACGCGATTTCAGCCGGTCTATGTGGACGACGTAGCGGCAGCGGCTGTGAAGGGCGTAAAGGGCGAAATCGCTGCAGGCACCTATGAACTCGGCGGGCCGAAAGTCCAGACATTCCGGCAGCTTATGAGCACAATGTTAGGTGTTGTTCATCGCAAGCGGATGTTGGTGAACCTGCCTTTTTGGATCGCCCGGATTGATGCGTGGTTCTTGGATATCGGGGCAGCGGCCACCGGCGGTTTGATCACCAATAAAATTCTAACGCGTGATCAGGTGCGTTTGTTGGCCAATGACAATGTCGTCAGTGAAGGCGCAAAAACGCTGGCGGATATTGGGATCGAGCCGACTCCGATGGAGGCGATTTTGGAAAGCTACCTTTATTGCCATCGCCCAAGCGGGCAATATGATGCGATCAAGGACTCGGCCAAAAACCTGCGCAAGGCCATTTAACCGCCGAAGGGCCCACACCATGTCAGACAACACAACGCTGATAAGCCTGTTTCTGGGGCTACTGGAAGGGCTGACCGAATTTATCCCGGTGTCCTCAACAGGCCATTTGCTGCTGGCCGGGCATTTCCTTGGCTTTCAGTCCGCAGGCAAGACGTTTGAAGTTGTCATTCAGCTTGGCGCTGTGCTTGCCGTGCTGTTTGTCTATGCATCAAAGCTGTGGAATGTGTTCAGCACTGCGCCCAAGAACGCGGCGTCGCGGCGGTTTATTCTGTCAGTTCTTATCGCTTTTTTACCCGCCGTCGTGGTCGGTGTTTTGGCGCATGATATTATTAAGAATGTCCTTTTTGAAACGCCAACGCTGATAGCGGTAATGTTGATTCTGGGCGGTATTGTCCTTTTGTTCACAGATCGACTGGTGACAAACCCGCGTTATACCGACGCGATGCAGTTTCCGCTTGGCATGTCTTTGACCATTGGGATTGTCCAGTGCCTTGCGATGATCCCGGGCGTTTCACGCAGCGGTGCGACAATTGTTGGCGCTTTGGCGTTAGGCGCTGATCGCCGCGCCGCGGCCGAGTTTTCGTTTTTTCTGTCGATGCCAACGATGGCCGGGGCGTTCGCATACGACTTGTACAAAAACCGCGACGTGCTGGATGCCAGCGCACTGTCTGAAATTGCGTTTGGTTTTGTTGCGGCGTTTCTGGCGGCCATTCTGGTGGTTCGTTGGGTGCTTGGCTATGTCAGCCGCAATGGTTTCACCCTGTTTGGCTGGTGGCGTATTATCGTCGGAACGGCGGCGTTGATTGGTATTTGGCTGATCTAAGAGTACGATTTGGCTGAACCCCAACCTGAATTGCGCGACGAACAATATTGGGGACAACTTTAGTATTCCGCGGCGTTTCCTTGAATCCAAAAACCAACTCGCGCAAACTGAAGCTCTAACTTAGGCAGGGGGGATAAATGAAGTATTTTCATATCGTGACCGCACTGGCGATGATATTCGGCTATGGCGCTACCGCCGCGTTGGCGGGAACTTGCGGGTACCAATATTGTTGGGGTGCAGTCGCTATCGGACCAAACGGTGCATGGGGTTGGTCGCAGGAAATGGGCAACGAACAACAGGCCATCGACTCGGCCCTGAGGGGCTGTAAAGGGAACTGCGATGTCTTCAAGACGTTTTACAATACCTGCGGATCAATCGCGGTTGCGGATAACGGCGGTTGGGGGTGGGGTTGGCACGGTGATCTTGAAACCGCCAAAAGCATCGCCATGAATTATTGCATGGAAAACGGCTATAATTGCGAACCGCGCGTCTGGTCCTGCTCCTATTGACTGGCCTGAGGGTCGTTTACGTTTTATAGAGGGCGGGTGACACAGAAGCGCAAATCATCACGGAGTAAATCAGGCCGACGCGGGGCGCGATCCGGGCCAGATGGCCCAATCCGACTGCTTGGGCGCATGCTTCGCTGGACCGCGCAGGTGGTTTTGTGGTGGGTTGTTGCCCAGGTTGCACTGATCGTTTTGTTTGCTTTCGTCAATCCGCCGACAAATTTTTACATGGCAAGTGAAAGCTGGCGGCTGAACGGGATCAAGCAGGACTGGGTTCCGATCGAGCAGATTGCAGGCGACATGGCGCGCGCCGTAGTCGCTGCCGAGGATGCGGATTTCTGCCAGCATTGGGGATTTGATCTGGCGGCGATCCGCGCGGTTGTGAAAAGCAGATCCACCCATGCGCGCGGTGCGTCGACAATTTCCCAGCAAGTCGCCAAGAATGTTTTTCTGTGGCCCAACCGCAGTTGGATTCGCAAATTTTTTGAAGCCGAGACTACAGTTCTGATGGAACTTGTCTGGTCAAAGAAGCGGATCGTAGAAGTCTATATGAACGTAGCGGAATTTGACGAAGGCGTATTTGGTGTCGAGGCAGCAGCGCGGCACTATTATGGGGTTTCCGCCCTGAACCTTTCGTTGCAACAGGCAGCGCAATTAGCGGCTGTTCTGCCCAATCCCAAAAACCGTTCGGCAGGCAAGCCAAGTGCGACAACCCGCATCCGTGCGACGGCAATCATATCCGGCGCTCAAACTATTGCGGCAGATGGTCGTGACCGGTGTTTCAGCGGTTGAAAATAGCCGACGGAACAGGCAAACATATGCAAGTCATTAAAGATCGAGCCCGATAGAATGCACCGCCTTTATCACGTGCCCTTATCCCCGTTCTGCCGCAAGGTCCGGCTGGTCCTTGCCGAGAAAAGGATTGAAGTCGAACTGATTGAAGAACGCTACTGGGAAGGACGCAAAGACTTTTTGCTAATGAACCCGGCAGGCATGGTTCCAGTACTAAAAGCTGACGGCCTGATTTTGGCTGAAAGCAGCGCAATTTGTGAATACCTGGAAGAGGTTAATCCCGAGCCAAGGCTGATGCCGGTCAATCCGGGTGAGCGGGCCGAAGTGCGGCGTTTGAATTTCTGGTTTGATGACAAGTTTCATCGCGAAGTGACTGCCAATCTGCTCTATGAACGCGTCAACAAGAAAATCATGCAATCGGGGTATCCGGACAGCAAGAATGTCAAAGCCGGAGCGCGTAATATCAAGTTTCATCTGGATTACATGGGGTACTTGCTGGAACGGCGTCGCTGGCTGGCGGGTGAAAGCCTGACGATTGCAGATTTTTCAGCTGCGGCGCATTTGTCCTGTCTGGATTACATCCGCGACGTCGACTGGAATCGGAATTCAGCGGTGAAGGAATGGTATGCGACGATCAAATCGCGCCCGGCTTTCCGTTCGCTGTTGGCCGATAGTGTTCCGGGCTTTCCGCAGCCGCCGCACTATGCGGATCTGGATTTTTGAGCAGCCTCAAAGGGCGTCTGCAAGATTTCGCACTGGGCGAAGGGTTCAGCGAAATGCGGGTTTGCAAACCCGGTGGTATTCCGCAAGCTGCCGGACAATTGTCGGAATTTGTCGCCCTGGGCAGGCATGGTCAAATGGCGTGGATGGCCGACCGGATGGCATGGCGCGGCGATCCGGCAGCCCTGTGGCCCGAGGCGCGATCTGTTGTGATGCTGGCGGAAAATTACGGCCCTTCGCATGACCCTTTGGCAGTGCTGGAACAGCCGGAACGAGCCGCAATTTCGGTCTACGCGCAGAACCGGGATTACCACGATCTGGTCAAAAAACGTCTGAAACGGGTTGGTCGCTGGTTGGTTGCACAACAAAAAGACGCCGAGATTAAGGTTTTTGTTGATACCGCCCCGGTAATGGAAAAGCCGTTGGGTCAAGCTGCCGGGTTGGGCTGGCAAGGCAAGCATACGAATTTAGTCAGTCGGAGGCTTGGCAGCTGGTTCTTTCTGGGCGCGATTTTTACGACGCTTGAACTGGAACCCGACAACGCCGAAGTCGATCATTGTGGAACCTGTCGTAATTGCCTTGATGTCTGCCCAACCAACGCATTCCCTGCCCCTTATCAGTTAGACGCACGGCGCTGCATTTCGTACCTGACAATTGAACATGACGGCCCGGTTGACCCTGACTTACGACCTTTGATGGGCAACCGGATTTATGGCTGCGACGATTGCCTGGCGGTCTGCCCGTGGAACAAATACGCGCAGGTTGCGGCCGAGGTTGGGTATCATGCGCGCAAAGATCTGACTTCACCTGCTTTGGCGGATCTGGCGGTTCTGGATGACGCTGCCTTCCGAACAATGTTCAGCAAATCCCCGGTCAAACGTATTGGTCGCAACCGATTTGTACGAAACGTGCTTTATGCTGTGGGAAACTCTGAGGATCTGGCGTTGTTGCCCGTGGCCCAAGGATTACAAGTAGATGCCGACGCAACGGTTCGTGATGCAGCGGATTGGGCAGTTGCGCGTTTGAAAGGACTGTAATGGAAAAGACGTTGTTGGTGTTTGGGCACGGCTATTCTGCGGCGGCTTTGTCGCGACGGCTGATCCCAATGGGTTGGCGGGTCATCGGCACGACCCGAAAACCAGACAAGCTTGCTGAACTGGCCGCGATGGGTGTCGAGGGGCGCATCTGGCCCGGCAGTGATATTACAGAGGCGCTGGATCAAGCCAGTCACATACTGATTTCAACCGCACCGACGCAGGATGGCGACCCTGTGCTGACTGCCCTTGGTGACGATATCGCAGGCCGTGGCGCCGATCTGACCTGGCTTGGTTATCTTTCAACAACAGCCGTTTATGGTGACCATCAAGGCGGCTGGGTGGACGAAGAAACGCCCCTGGCCCCCACAACTCAACGTGGCGAATGGCGGGTCGAGGCCGAAAGGGATTGGACCGTGCTTAGTGCAAGCGCCGATCTGCCGTTGCATATCTTCCGGCTTGCTGGAATTTACGGCCCGGGTCGCGGACCGTTTGCCAAGGTCAAGGCCGGGACTGCCAAGCGGATCATCAAGGACGGTCAAGTGTTCAGCCGCATCCATGCCGAAGACATTGCCTCAGCATTGATGGCGTCGATGGCAGCGCGGAATCCCGGCCGGGTTTACAATCTGTGCGATGATCTGGCAGCACCTCCAGAAGATGTGATTGGATTGGCAGCGGAAATGTTGGGTCTGCCAATGCCACCGTCGGTTGCTTATGAGGACGCGGAAATGTCTGCCATGGCGCGCAGTTTTTACGCCGAATCAAAGCGGGTGAAAAACGACCGAGTTAAGAGAGAACTGAATATCGACCTGAAATATCCGACTTATCGCGAAGGTCTGGCCGCGATGCTGGCTGACGAGCGTCTGTAATTGCACCCGCAAATAAAAAGGCAGTGATTGTGATCACTGCCTTCTTATGAATTTTGTGAAGTAAGAAACTTACCTCCGTGATGCTGCTAGCACAACCAAAAGAACGATCAGCGGAACCAGTACGCCACCGCCGGAAGAAGACGAAGCTTTTTCTACCATTACAGTAGGTTCCATTACTGGTGCTGTGTATGAGCCAGCGAAAACCGACGTGGCGGCAAGCGACAGAGCGGCTGCGAGAGCGATTGATTTCATGTTATCCTCCAAAAAATTTGCCTGCCGCGTAGTGGGTAAAGGTATTGACCCCGCCGCAAGCACCCAAGACTGTACCTCGTCCCCATAAATAACCCACAAAAAACCACAATTGCAATGCTTCTTCATCAGGGACGTGATTATGTTTCGCGAGAAATCGTTAAATTAGCAACACCTGTGTGCCGACCTTTGCCAACTCAAACAATTCAGCGATGTTTTCATTGTAAAGGCCGATGCATCCATTCGATGCCTGCCGCCCGATTTTGCGTGTATCGTTGGTGCCATGAATTCTGTAATACTGCCAGGACAGGTATAAAGCGTGCGTTCCCAAAGGGTTATCTTCGCCCGGACCAACGTAATCTGGCCATTCAGGGTTACGGATTTTCATGTTCGGGGTTGGACGCCATTCCGGCCCGACAACTTTTCGAACGACCTTGGTGCGGCCAAGGCGGGTCAGCTCGGGGGAAACCGGCACGCTGGTCGGAAAAAGCTTATATGTTTCGCCATCTTCTGACCAAAAATGTAAGGCACGCGACTTGGTATCCACCAGAATCACGCCATTTTTGCGATTCGAAAAATGCGGTTCCCAGCTTTTCGTTCTGAATGCAGAAATATTGTGTTTGACCGTCTCGTCTATTTCCTGCTCGTGGATGATTTCATCCGCTGCAAACGCAACGCTAGGCAGTGCGCTTGCTGCCAACCCGCCAACTAAAGCGCGACTAAAGTCACGACGGCTTAGTCGGATATCGTTATTTGCCATTTGAAAACCCCCAAAGCATAGTCCGGTCTTCAAATTATTGCCAGAAAGCCGCAGTTGCAATTCAAACTCGCGTTATTCTTCGATTAGTTCGCCAAGTGTTTGAAACCGGACACGGAACCAGCTAGGTCTGGCGCAATCTTTTGGGAATCGGCGGAACTGATGACACGAATTATAATTGCCTTGTTTATAGCGGCTTTTGCTTTGTCGGCCTGTGATACCGGCCAACAATCTGGCGGTAAGGGGTCCGGCATTTTCCACATCGGTGCGGCCGATGGGGGTAAAATCCAATTCCGCATACTGGATAGTATCAACGCCCTTAGACAAGCCAGCGGCTTGCAAACGATTGAACTGTCTGCCGAATTGACCGCAGCAGCGGCGACCCATTCGCGCGACATGTCAATCCAGAATCGGCCTTGGCATTTTGGCTCGGATGGCTCGTCCCCACCTGACCGCGTTGCACGGGCGGGATATGCCGGGCCGATGCTGGGCGAGGCCATCTCGGAAACCTTTGAAAGCGACGTAGCAACGTTAAGCGCCTGGATGGAAAACGACGATACGCGCAGTGTCATCTTAGACAATAATGCCCGTTTCATGGGAATCAGTTGGTTTCAAGAAGTGAACGGCAAAATCTGGTGGACGCTGGTTATTGGCGGTTGATCGGTCTTTGACGAATCAGATCTTTGGTAACGCAGCGGTTTTACGGGAAAATATCAACCGGCGTGCCTTGCTGGACCATTGAATAAACCGTTTCCATTTCCTTGTTGGTAACGGAAATGCAGCCGAACGTCCAATCCACCTTTTTGCGATCCCGCCACAGTTTCGGGCCGCCATGGATAAAGATATCGCCACCGGGGTTTTTTCCGGCTTTGCGCGCAACTGCCTTATCCTGATCGTTCGGATAGTTAATCCCAAGACTTAAATAGAATTCCGAGTTTGGATTTCGCCGGTTGATAAAATACCGCCCTTCGGGGGTTTTACCGTCACCCTGTTCCTGTTTATGGCCTGTCGGGGCAAAACCCAGATCAAACTTGTAAGCCTTCAGCACCTTGTCGTTGTGCATCAGGTACATGTTACGCTCGGACTTTTTCACCACGATGCGGGTAACTTCGGGGCCGTCATATCGCTTGAACTTGGAACAGGCATTCAGGCCGAACGCCAGCGTCAGGATTACAACGAACCGCAATATTGCCTGCATGACATGCCCTTTTTGATCATAGGATTCTGCAACCATTCTAGCCCATTCAGATGATTCCAGCCAGAGTCTTCGATTTGCGGTCCAATGGCCCTCTGTTGCTTGACATTTGCCGGCTTGAAGGCCTGTGATTGCGGCAAAACGAAAGGATACAAAATGGGTAGTTCCCGATTGCCGGGGTTTCACAACCTTGACCGGCTGGCGCGTCTGCGTACCGTCGCCGAGGCCGCAAATCTGTCGCCTGACGATGTCGCGCGTTTCGCGCATGCCTCAGCACCTGAAGGATCGTTGGCAGATCATCTTTCCGAAAACGTGATCGGCATCATGTCCGTGCCCTTGGGGGTTGCGACCAATCTGGTTGTCGATGGTCAGGACGTTCTGGTGCCGATGGCCACCGAGGAAAGCAGCGTGATTGCCGCTGTGTGCAATGGCGCCAAGGCCTGTCGCGATGCCGGCGGGATTGTCACCTCGGCTGACGATCCGAGGATGATCGCGCAGGTGCAGGTGGTGGGGCTCAGTGACCCACAAGGCGCGCGGGCGGTTTTGTTCGCGCATAAGGCCGAAATCAGTGCGATCTGCGACGGGTGCGATCCGGTGCTGGTGCGGCTTGGCGGCGGCTTTCGTGATATCGACGTGCGGGTGGTTTCGGGCATGGTAATCCTGCACCTGATCATTGATGTACGCGACGCGATGGGCGCAAACACGGTCAACACGATGGCCGAGGCTTTGGCCCCAAAGGTTGAACACTGGACCGGCGGCAAAGTGGGCTTGCGCATCCTGTCCAATCTGGCGGACCGGCGTCTGGTGCGGGCGCGGGCGGTCTGGCCTGCCGCCGTTATTGGCGCGGATGTGGTTGACGGGATGCTGTCGGCCTATGCCTTTGCCGCGGCCGATCCTTACCGCGCGGCGACCCATAACAAGGGCATCATGAACGGCATCAGCGCCGTTGGGTTGGCGACCGGCAACGACACCCGCGCGTTGGAGGCGGGGGCGCATGCTTTCGCCGCTGTCGGGGGCTATGGGCCGCTGACCAAATGGGGCAAAACGGCCGAGGGCGACCTGTCCGGCGTGATCGAACTGCCGATGCCGGTGGGCATTGTCGGCGGGGCGACGCGGGCGCATCCGACCGCACAGATGTGCCTGAAGATCATGGGGGCCACGACGGCAGACCGGCTGGCGCGGGTGATGGCAGCCGTGGGGCTGGTGCAAAACTTTTCCGCGATGCGGGCCCTTGCGACCGAGGGCATCCAGCGCGGCCATATGGGCCTGCACGCGCGCAACGTGGCGATTTCCGTGGGGGCGGTTGGCGACGAGGTTGACGCGGTCGCGTCCGTCATGGTTGGCCAGAAAACGGTACGCGAGGATATCGCTCGCGAGATTCTGGCAGAGATCAGGGGGTGAGCGTGGTTGCGGAGGCGGCGAAACGGAAAAAGCGTTTGGAGAAGGTGCTGTGGGCGGTTTGAGGGGCTCTCACTCTAGCAATTGAACGCTTTCAAGGCTCTCGTCTATAATACCAAGGAAATCTTTCTTCGGATTATCCAGATCAAACGCACCAAATATTCCTCGGGCCATTTCTATTTCGGCTTCGGTCAATTTATCGGGAAACAAAAATGACTTCCAAACTGCTCGAAGTCGTAAATCCGTGCGATCATCGATTTTTGAGTTATACCGCCCCTACTTCAAAACCCGAAAGTTTTCGTGGGTTATGACGCGGAAGTTGTCCGAGACCTTGTCGCGGAATTTCGTCCATTCCTGCGGGATGGTGTAACGCATGAATGCAAGGATGGCGTCGGCGAACTGCTTCTGACTTGCGTAGTAGCGATTATGGGTCACGTATTGGTGCAGGACGGCCCAAAGTCGCTCAATCGGATTGAGATGGGGGCAGTAGGGCGGCAGCTGGATCAGATGGATACGGCAGGATGTTCTGGAGAGAAAGGCCCTGACATCGGGGCCCTTGTGATAGGCGGCGTTGTCCCAAATGACATGAATGATGCGCTTATCGGGGTTACGCTCCTCGATCTTGGTCAGAAGTTGCACGGCACTGACCCCATCAACGGTTGTGGGCTCGACAAAGGGTGCGTCGAAAGATTCGAGGTTCACAGCCCCATGAATGTTCACACGGCCGCGCCCTGCCGTGCTAAGAACCGCTGGATTTGATCCCACCTTCACCCAGCCAAATGCAGGCTTGGTCTGGTATTCCGGATGCACCGCATCGGCGAAGTATACGGCTTCATCTGCTGGTAACTCACGCATCAGGCGCTCGTAGAATGCGATGAAAGCTGTCTGCTTTTGCGCTGAAGCCACGCGCGGCAGGGGCTTGGGCTTGCGGTATTCAAAGCCCAGTCGGGCCAGAAGTTTGATGCAGCCAGAATGGGAATAATTCAGACCGCACTCAGCTGCGACATGGGCCCTGATCTCGACCGTCGAGCGACAGAAGCGTGCCTCCAGCCAAGCGCACAATGCAACCTCCTGTGCCTGCGTCATACGGGACTGACCGCCTTTCCAGCCGTCGAAGGCAAGCGCATCCCAGCCATCTTGCCGGTAGCTCTTATACCAGCCGCGGATGGTATCGTCGTCCAAGTAGAGAAACTTTGCGATCCGAGCACAGCTTTCCCCGTCGTCGAGCAGCAGGATCGCATTTGCCCGGCGGGCAATACCGTGGTCCTCGCGCTGGCGACGCACGCAAGCCTCAAGCTCGATACGGTCTGCTGAGGAAAGAAAGCCGGGGCGGATCATAAGCATAGCTGAATCGTTCCAAGCCCAGCCGTCAAGCCATCAAATTCGGCTTCCGCAGGACTCGGAGTATAGCCAAATCACCTTCGCGCAAATCCATCTTCCGCGCCTTTTGATACGTTTCGGGAAAAGCCGCCTTTAGCACTAAGAGACCGGCGATAACGATTTGGTAGCCAAAATAGTAATTCTGGAATCTTGTCGGTGATTGAGGCAGTAGAGCCATCAACGACAAAAGTCTTTGCATTCCCCGAATAGAGAGAATTTCGCTCGACTCCATACGTTCGAGGTATTGAGCAACACGTTCGATCAACTTAGCGTCGAGGCACATTTTGCCGGCCAACTGATAATAGTACTCAAGTTGAACTGGTTTGGTTGCATGTTTGTCAGTTTGGTTCGGCAGCGCCATCGACAAGGAAATGAACTTCTGAAGATAAAGGCCAGCATTTACGTCAGCTCCATATCTGACACGAACGCTATTTTGAAGTTCTCTGAGATTTACCCCGAGCACGAAATGCACATGCGGCACGGCGAAGAAATGTTTAACTATTTCAAGTAATGTCAAAGCAAAATCTGGCCGACAACGGTCGAGTTCGTCGATAACTACCACTAGCTTTTTCGGAGCTTCTCCGTCTTCAGGTTCAGTTAATTTTCTAAGTGCTTCGCGGAATTGCTCCATTGCTGCCCGCTTGCCGTCTTCTTTTTTCCAAAACTCTCCGGCCGCCTTTTCAAGCTCTTTGCTTCCGGCCTCTAAGCCAGCATCCACAATAACACCGGCAATTTCGGTCGCTCCGGCCGTACCCAAAGCGAGGGCAATTCTTGCCGCAGGTTTCCAAAGTTTCGAGGCGGCCGCCTTGGCTATTTCCTATTTTATTGATGCGGGCGGGTCAGCCTTTAATCTTTCGCTAATGCAGCCAGTCAAAGCAATGAGTGGGTCTTCTAGGTAGTCATGAGCAAACGCGTCAAAATAAATTGTTGTGGCTTGGCCGTTGTTCTCTAGCTTGTGAGCGCCAACCCAACACTTCAAGAAAAAGCTTTTTCCACTCCCCCATTCGCCGTCTAAAGCGATTACCAAAGGGTCTTCGATACTTTCCACTAAGGAAGACAATCTCTTTCCGGTGTCAGCTCTTTTCAGAATATCTTTTCCCGTGAAGCCTTCATTGTAGAGATTAAACAAGGGTTCTGGGATCACAAATTTCATCTTGTTCTCCTAGCGGGACAAATATGGAGATCAAAGAATAGCATATTTTAAAAAGGCGCCATAATGCTCAAAGCACTACCCGTTATAGTATAGTAAAACTATATATTTGCAATTATCTTTTACCCCCCTCACCTAACCTTCTCCCGCCGCCCCCGTTCCGTCTCGCTCTTCAACTGACCACAGGCGGCCATGATGTCTTCGCCCCTCGGGCGGCGGACGGGTGAGGCGAAGCCTGCGGCGTTTACAATATCGCCAAACGCGTGGATGCGGTTGTTGCTGCTGCGCTCGTACGGCGCGCCAGGCCATTCGTTGAAGGGGATCAGGTTGATCTTCGCCGGGATGTCGCCGATCAGGTCGACCAGGCGGCGGGCGTCCTCGTCTGAATCGTTGATACCTTTCAGCATCACGTATTCAAAGGTGATACGTTCCGAGTTTGACAGGCGGGGGTAGGTGCGCAAGGCGGCCAGCAGCGCCTGAATATTCCAACGTTTGTTGATCGGGACAAGGGTGTCGCGCACCGCGTCGGTGGTGGCGTGAAACGATATGGCGATCATGCAGCCGATCTCGTCGCCTGCCCTTGCGATTTCCGGGACCACGCCGCTGGTGGACAAGGTGATGCGGCGGCGCGACATGGATATGCCTTCGGGGTCCATCGCGATTTTCATAGCATCGCGGACGTTGTCGAAATTGTACAAAGGCTCGCCCATGCCCATCAGCACGATATTGCTGACAAGGCGCTTTTCGCCCGGCAGAATGTCCCATTCTTCCAGATCATCACGCGCGATCAGGATTTGGCCGACGATTTCAGCGGTGGTCAGGTTGCGCACCAGTTTTTGGGTGCCTGTGTGGCAGAACGTACAGCTTAGGGTGCAGCCGACCTGCGACGAAACACACAGGGTGCCGCGGTCTTCTTCGGGGATGTAAACCACCTCGACCTCGTGACCGCCATTGATGCGGATCAGGTATTTGCGGGTGCCGTCAGTTGAGACTTGTTTGGTGACGATCTGCGGGCGGGTAACGGTAAAGTTTTCAGCCAGCAGAACGCGATAATCTTTGGAAAGGTTGGTCATGTGCGCGAAATTCGACACACCCTTTTGATAGATCCAGCCCCACACTTGGCCGACGCGCATTTTCGCCTGCTTTTCAGGTGTTCCGGCTGCGATCAACGCCTCGAGCAATTGCGGGCGCGTCAGACCCACAAGATTCTGCTTGTCCGCAGGCGCTTCTTTGCGCGGAACGGTCAGCAGATCGGGGGTGATGGGGGCGGATGTGGTCATAGGGTGCCTGTCGGTCAATCAAGACCGGCGTCATACAGGGTTTTGGGGCAAATGCCAAAGAAATCGGCTAGGGCGCTTGGCGGTCGATGAATTCCAGCTGAGCGTTGACGATTGTCTGAAAGGTTGGATCGGACGGCAGGGGAATGTGGTTGTTGCTGTCAACCTCCAGGAATTCGGCACCCGGAATGCTGGCGGCAATCAGGCGACCCTGGGCCACTGGATTAAGCGATTCGTTGCGGGCATGGATCACCAGCGTCGGTGTCTTAACCAGTGGCAAGTAGTCGTCCCTGACATCCAAGTGGTCGATGGCCTGTCGGATTGCGACGACGTTTTCAGGTGTAGCCGAGGTAAGCTGGATGTCGACAAGGCTGGCAAGTTCGTCATGCGCGGCATCCGGGCAAAACAGCGAGGTAAAAGCGGTCATAAAAGCGCTTTGCGGTTTTCCCCAGCCGGTGCGTACCAACGTAATCAGGCTGCAGCCTCTTCGCTGGACGCCGGGTCGCGCAGGGCGCGACCAATTGCGGCGCCGCCATAAAGAACCAGTCTGCTGACCCGATCCGGGTATTTGGCGGCAACGTAAATGGAAATTGGAACACCTTGCGAAGTGCCGACGAGCGGAAATCTGTCCAGTCCAGCAGCGTCCGCCACTGCGATCAAGTCACTTCCATAGGGCTTCCTCAAGCGCAACGTTTCGTTTCCCGGCAAATTGAGGTCAGGCATCAAACAAAAGGAAAACCCAAATTACCAACACATCCGCATATAAAACCCTGCCCGGAGGATCGATCGACTACGCGTATTATGACAAAAAAGCCCGAGCAATCCGCGGCGTGGATGCTATCCGGTATCTGAAGGCCTGTCCGTCCTGGGCCGATGGGTTCGGCTTTGACGCCAGCAGTCTTCGCCGGGCGATCCCCAGCCAACGGTCGCTGATCCTTGGACTGATGTTGCCGATAGCTGCAGCTGCGGTGCGCGGATTGTTTTCATCGCCTGAAGTATAATTTTCGGTGGGACTAAAGGGGCGTCACTGCCCCTTTGGGTCGTTTACTGCCCGCCGCTGCAGCGTTTCTGCGCTTCTTCTAATGCGGCCGTAAACCCGAGCAACGAAAACGTATCCTCGGTTTTTGTGCCACGCGAAGACACGCCAGTTAGGGTCGCAGCGGCACCGCGTTTAAGCGACGTGATGATTTTGCTGTCCTCGTCTGCCGAAGCAGGCCAAGCCCATTCTCCGTCAACAAACAACTCGAAACTGGCGGAACCGATTGTCATATTCACGGTCGTACCCTCATTGAACGGATATCCACCCGTGAAGGATAATTCACCCAGAACATCGGTGCCGGGACGAAATGAAACAAACAGCAGGATATTGCCACGATTGACGGCAACAACTTTGTCGTCACGCGTATTTACCGCGCTTTTGGGCGCCGAGACGATCCAGCATTCTGTCGGGTTGTCTTCGACAAACACACTCCAATCGGTTTTGGCATCGACGCGATTTGTGGAGTCCTGCGCCAGAACGGTTGTTGCAAAGCTAAAAACGGCTGCAACGCTGCCAACAGTCAGTACCACCCAATTTCTCATTGTTAATCTGCCTCTTTCGTGCGGTTTACGGTTCGTTTATTCGAAACTCTGGACACTCTGGCCGTTATACGACTACGTGGCATGAAGTCTAACGCAGTTTCGCCGATTTTCCAGCCAATTCGCGGTTTTCCGCGCAAACTTGAGTCTGAGATAACAAATTGAACGGAGTTTCCAATGGTTGAGCCTGAAATCCTTGCTGAAGTGTGGCGTGGGCCGTTTCTTGAATCCCAGCACCGCGGACATGCGGTAATTTGTGATGGGACCGGTGATATTGTTGCCAGTTGGGGCGATCCCGATCTGGTGTTTCTGCCGAGATCTTCCAGCAAGATGATTCAGGCCCTGCCCTTGATTGAAAGTGGCGCTGCCAATCTGCTGGGGCTGACGACAGAACATCTGGCGCTTTCCTGTGCCTCGCATCAAGGGGCAGCGATCCATACCGATCGTGTATCAAAGTGGTTGGCCGAACTTGGCTTGACAGATGATGCATTCCGCTGCGGCCAACAGGAACCCAGTGACCGTGTGGCGCGCGATGGACTGATTTGTGAAGGTAAAGCGCCTTGTCAAATGCACAACAACTGCTCGGGAAAACATACTGGATTTCTGACGGTCACCCGGCACCTGAAGGCAGGCCCGGAATATGTTGATCCGGCGCATCCGGTGCAATTGGCAGTACGCGAGGCGTTTGAGGACCTGACAGGTATGGCCTCGCCCGGTTACGCGATCGATGGTTGTTCGGCTCCGAATTTCGCAACCACGCTGCACGGGATGGCGCGGGCCATGGCCAAAATGGCCGCCGGAACAACAGGCAGTGATACACGCAACCTAGCCGCAGCACGGTTGGTTGCAGCGATGGCACGGCATCCTGAATTGGTGGCGGGCGAAGGTCGTGCCTGCACCGAAATGATGCGTGCGATGGGCGGGCGGGCGTCGATCAAAACCGGGGCCGAGGCGGTGTTTGTGGCGATCCTGCCGGGGCCAGGATTTGGCATCGCGCTGAAGGTCGAAGACGGCGGCACCCGCGCCGCCGAGGCAGCGGTCGCGGCTTTGCTGGTACGTTTGGGGGTGGCAAATGCGGCCGATCCGATGATTGCCAAGCGCCTGAACCCAACCCTTCGCAACTGGCGTGGGATTGAAACTGGTTTCATCAGGGTGACTGACAACATCTGGCAAGACGGACGGGCGATTTAACCGCCTCTGAGTGTTATTGATTCGCATGCCCCGGGCGGTTGTCAGTTTTTTCGTGAAAAAACTGCCGGGCCCAACAAAAACCGACCGCAGGTCGGGCTTTTGGCGGGAGCACTCCGCCCGGCCTTGCCGCGTCCTTAAGGGGGTTCTCCCGCCTGAAATACGACCTTCGGCCGATTTCAGTTGGGCCCGGCGATTTGCAGGGCAAATCGGAGTGGTGGGTTTCGCCGATGGCGATCGCCGGAGGATTTCCCGCGAACCCTCAGGATATTTGTAACAGAAAGACGCTTACTTTGTTGGACTATTTGACTGGTTGAGCAGCACAACATCGCGGCGCGGGAAGGGCAAATCGATTTTTGCGGCGTGCAGCGCATCCCAAAGCGACAGGAAGACGTCACCGCGTACATTTGTCAGCCCCTTGCTTGGGTCTCGTATCCAGAACCGCAGGATCAAATCAACCGAGCTGTCGCCAAAGCCAACAATATGACAAACCGGTGGCGGATTCGACATCACTCTGGGCACGCGCTCTGCGGCTGCGGCTGCCAGACGTTTCACTTCATGCGGATCGCTGTCGTAGCTTACGCCAAAATTGATGTCGAGCCTGACGAGGTCCGAAGAATGCGACCAGTTGACCACGCGGTTGGTAATCAGGTCCTCATTGGGGATCAGGTATTCTGTACCGTTTCGCGTCAGCACCGAAACATACCGCGCCCCAAGCGAGCTGATCCAGCCAAACGTATCCCCCAGCGAAATCACGTCGCCGGGTTTGATCGATTTATCAAGTAAAAGGATAATGCCGGAAACAAGGTTTGAAACGACCTTCTGCAAACCAAAGCCAAGGCCAAGCCCGATTGCGCCCGACAGCACCGTCAGACTGGTCATGTCAAAGCCAACCGATTGCAATCCGATGGTCACCGCGATGGAATAAAGCAGCAGTTGCAGCGCCTTGATCGACAGAACCTTCATCGAGGGCGAGATATCTTCGTTCGCATTAATCCTTGTGGCCGCCAGCGAACTCAGGGCGCGGGCGGCCACAATCGCCGCAATAATGGTAACGCCCGCTTTCAACACCATCAGGGCGGATAAATGCACATCGCCAATATCAATCGCAATCCTGTTCAACAGATCAGATACGGCATCAGTCAGGTTGATGATGTTGAGGGTCACGAAAATCCACGCCCCCCAGCGCACAATACGCCGGGCGGTGCGATTGCGGATCAGTCTTGAAGCAAAGGACACAAACAACCACGCCGTTGCCAGTTCACCGACCAGCCCAATCAAATAGCGCCGCGACGGAAAAGCCGTGAGTTGGCTGATCAGCAGGAACATCAACCAAAGCGCCACAACAAAGCTGATCGAACGGATTCGCTGATTGATCAGCACCAGCACCCTCAGCTGCCATTTCGGCCGGTTCTCAAGGCTGCGCATCCAGTCGTTCATCCGACCGGTCAGCAGCAGCGATGCCAATTGCGCAAAGCCCATACAAGCAACGATTATGGCGACCTGATAAAGTCGCCACGGCTGCACCAAGCCGTAAATGAAATTGCCAAACTGCCGCTGGAGCAGTTGCAGTTGCTGGTAGGTCTCTGGGTCGAGAATGGATTCCAATGGATGCTCCGTTTTAGGCCACAGTGGCACAGCTATGTTTGAACAGACAAGTGTTGCGGTAATCTCGCTGCGTTTAAAAGGGGTCGGGAATTATGGAACATTCAGCCAAAGATAATAGGCTGGAAGCAATAAAGTCAGCACCAGCGCGAGTCGCAGCCATTTACCCGACAACGCCAGAATAAACGGTGGCGCCAGCAGAATAATGGCAAGGACAAGGGTGACGATTGCAACCAATGGGGCCGCCGCCTTGTCCGCACGACTGAGGTCTTGGTTCAGCATAAAGAAAACTCCAACCAACACGGCGACCAACTGAAGACTGCAAATCGTCAAGATCAACTTACGCATGGATCACCTCGCTGATGAGTAGAGCGCAGTCTAATCCAATATCGGCCATTGATAAGCCTGTTCCTGCCTCTTGCGGGCAGATGGCCATGGGGATATGTCGTTGTTATGCAAAACGGGTTCAGAATGGATGACCGCTCGCGCCTGCCCTGGAGGTTCCATGGGCTTATGCTGAGGCTTGTTGCCGGGCGGATGGCACTGTAAACCAGCCGACAATTCACGCCATTCTTTAGCGGGGGGATAAAATGACCGCTCCAAAAACACTGTATGATAAAATCTGGAACGCGCATATTGCGCATGAAGATGCCGACGGCACCTGCCTTTTGTATATCGACCGGCATCTGGTACACGAAGTGACCAGTCCGCAGGCCTTTGAAGGGTTGCGCCTGTCGGGCCGCAAGGTTCGTGCGCCGGAAAAAACCATCGCGGTACCGGATCACAACGTGCCAACGACACTTGATCGTGCCTCAGGCGTGATCGAGAACGAGGAAAGCCGCATTCAGGTTGAAGCCTTGGATAAGAACGCCAGGGATTTCGGCGTTGTCTATTATCCGGTGTCAGATGTTCGCCAAGGGATCGTGCATATCGTCGGCCCGGAACAGGGTTGGACATTGCCCGGCATGACCGTCGTTTGCGGTGACAGCCACACAGCGACGCATGGCGCGTTTGGCGCTTTGGCGCATGGGATCGGCACCAGCGAAGTTGAACATGTTCTGGCAACACAAACGCTGATCCAGAAGAAATCGAAAAACATGAAGGTGGAAATCACCGGCAAGCTGCTCCCCGGCGTGACCGCCAAGGATATTACGCTTTCGGTGATCGGCGCGACCGGAACTGCCGGCGGCACTGGTTACGTGATTGAATATTGCGGCGAAGCGATCCGCGATTTGAGCATGGAAGGCCGGATGACGGTCTGCAACATGGCCATCGAAGGTGGCGCACGCGCCGGCCTGATCGCGCCGGATGAAAAGACGTTTCAGTATGTGATGGGTCGCCCGCATGCACCGAAAGGTGGCGCTTGGGAACTGGCATTGGCCTATTGGAAAACGCTGTTCACCGACGATGACGCACGTTTTGAGAAGGTTCTGACCCTGAAAGGCGAAGATATCGCGCCGGTAGTCACCTGGGGCACCTCGCCCGAGGACGTTTTGCCGATCACCTCAACCGTGCCCAGCCCTGATGATTTCGAGGGTGGCAAGGTCGAGGCAGTGAAGCGCTCGCTGGAATATATGGGCCTGACACCGGGCCAGAAACTGACCGATATCAAGATTGATACGGTGTTTATCGGCTCGTGCACCAATGGCCGGATCGAAGATTTGCGCGCAGCCGCTGCCGTGCTGAAAGGCAAGAAGATCAAGGACGGCATGCGGGCGATGGTCGTTCCCGGATCAGGTCTTGTGCGCGCACAGGCCGAGGAGGAAGGTCTGGCGCAGATATTTCTGGATGCCGGTTTTGAATGGCGGCTTGCGGGTTGTTCGATGTGTCTGGCGATGAACCCTGACCAGTTGCAGCCAGGCGAACGCTGTGCAGCCACATCAAACCGCAACTTTGAAGGCCGTCAGGGCCGTGGTGGACGCACACATTTGTTAAGCCCCGCAATGGCAGCAGCGGCGGCCATCACCGGGCATCTGACCGACATTCGTGATTTCTGAGGAGCGATACCATGGACAAGTTCACCACACTTTCAGGCATTGCTGCCCCTATGCCGCTGGTCAATATCGACACGGATATGATCATCCCGAAGAATTTCCTTAAGACAATCAAGCGCTCGGGGCTTGGCGTTAATCTGTTTGATGAAATGCGGTACAATCTGGATGGCAGCGAAAAGCCGGATTTCGTTCTGAATAAACCCGCCTACCGCAATGCTGAAATCATCGTTGCCGGGGAAAATTTTGGCTGTGGTTCCAGCCGCGAACACGCGCCGTGGGCCTTGTTGGATTTTGGTATTCGGTGCGTAATATCAACGTCTTATGCCGATATCTTCTATAACAACTGCTTCAAGAACGGCATCCTGCCAATTGTTCTGACCAAAGAACAGGTCGATAAACTGATGGAAGATGCCGAGCGCGGCGCAAATGCGCGGATCACTGTCGATCTTGAGGCGCAGACAGTTTCCGCGTCGGACGGAACAACTTTTGCGTTCGAGGTTGATCCCTTCAAAAAGCACTGCATGTTGAACGGGCTTGATGATATTGGCCTGACAATGGAAAAATCTGCGGCGATTGACACCTTTGAAGCACAGTATCAGGCGCAAAATCCCTGGTCCTGAGGTCAGGCGAACACAACCTATAGCCCCTGAATTGACATCCGGGGCTATATTTTCCCGAATGATGCAATCGGGAAACACTTTAAATCCAAAAAACCAAAAAGAATCTTTACGACACATCAAGGGGTTGACGGATTCTGCCCAATCAAGGCAAGATTAAGGCGAAATTGAGGCAGCTCCCCACAGGCAGGGGAGGATCAAATTGGAACAGAATTCGGCATCGTATCGGGTTCGGCCATATTGAAGGTAGAAAAGCAGTGGCTTCACAGCTATTTGGGGCGAGTGTTCGCGCGTTATTGGTGGCGTTGCTTATTGCAATGCCGTCGATGATTATGCCCGGCGTCCAAAAAGACACGCAGGATCTGGCGATGTTGTTCGCGCTGGTTGGCGGTGCGATCACGATGTTTGAATATGGATCGTCGCATCCCGGACTGATCGAATTCCGCTTTGCCCCGCCTTACAATCGTATCCGGTTCATATCGCTATTTTTGACTATCCTGCTGGTCGCGCTGATGTTTCGCGGTGAATTTGGCGGTGACTCGATAACGCAGAAGGTGTTTTATATCGGTTACGTAATCGGTGTTGGCATGGATTTCCCGTTCAGCCCGGTTCGCCTGTTCACCCACCTTTTGACACATGGCGGCACATCGCAGAATGTCGAAATCGTCAGATCTGCGGCTGGTCTTGGATATGTGATCTCACTGCTGTCTTTGGCAGTTTTCGCCGTATTGATGCACGTGAAAGAATGGCCGTTGGGTAATGGGCCGTTCAATCTGTGGGTTAACCTGCCGATTTTCGACCCGACTTCAACCTCAGATGTCGAAGATCGTTTGGCGCGCGACGCTCGTTTTAACATTATCTTTGGATTTACGCTGCCATTCCTGTTGCCATCGGTCGCAAGCGTCTCATCGGGATATTACCAGTTTGATGCGGTGAACAACAATCAGACCTTGATCTGGGCGGTGGCAATATGGGCGTTCTTACCGGCAAGTCTGTTTATGCGCGGGATGGCCATGGGCAAAATCGCGCAATTGATCCGGCGCAAGCGCGAACGCTTACTGGCACCGCGTACCATGGATTATGCGCAGGCCTGATTTGGGTTCTATGCTGTGGCAGCGCGTCCGCTGACGCGATTCGTGTGGCGACGTTTAATGTCTCTCTTGGCCGAGACGGCCCCGGATTACTGGCGCGCGACCTTGCCAAAGGCGACGATCCGCAAATCAAAACTGTGCTTGCCATCATAAACACAGTGCGCCCGGATATCCTGCTGTTGAATGATTTTGATTACGATTATGGCAGTGTTGCCCTTGGCTTGCTTGCAGCACAGTTGGAGCAATCCGGCCTGCGATATGCCCATAAGTTTGCGCTGCGACCGAATTCTGGCATGATGACAACACTCGACCTGGATGGTGACCATCGAACTTTTGGGCCGGGTGACGCGCAAGGTTTTGGGGATTTTGCCGGATCACAAGGCATGGCGATCCTGTCGCGTTTCCCGGTTCTAACGACCGAGGTGCGGGATTTTTCAGCGTTATTGTGGAAAGACCTGCCGGGTGCCAAACTACCACGGCAGTTCGACAAACCATTTCCATCAGACACCGCACAGGCACAGCAACGTTTGTCTTCAAAAGGACATTGGGATGTGCCTGTGGAACTGCCGGACGGCAGCGTTCTCCATCTTCTTGCATCGCATCCCACTCCGCCGGTTTTCGATGGGCCCGAGGACAGGAACGGTTTGCGGAACCGCGATGAAATCAGATTTTGGTCGCTCTATCTGGACGGTGCAGCACTTGCCGGGTTTGATGCCCGTGCGCCTGCGTCTTTTGTTATCCTAGGCGATTTCAATGCTGATCCGAATGACGGCGAAGGGTCACATTCCACGATAAGCAACTTATTGGCGCATCGCTTGGTGCAGGACCCGTTGCCAGTCAGCCGTGGCGGGGTCGATGCCAGCCAACGCCAAGCTGGCCAAAACCAAAAGCATACCACAGACCCGTCACTTGACACTGTCGACTGGGATGAATCCCGGACGCCGGGCAATATGCGTGTCGATTACGTTTTGCCATCTTCTGATCTGACCGTATCCGGCGCAGGCGTATTTTGGCCCGCGCCGGATCAAGAGGGGTTTGAACTGGTTGGATCAGACGGCCAGACGGGAAGCCACCACCGTCTTGTCTGGGTTGATATTGAACGGTAACGAGTTAGCGATAGCTTGCTGCGGCGTGGTGAATTCAAAATCCGGCAACAGCGCGCGCAACTTTTCACCTGACAGTTCATGCGGCGTATTCCATAGATAACGCATTTCATTAAGTTCGCGGGCTAGTTCCCAGAAAGGGCTGGATATTTTCAGCAACCACCAGGGTAAATTCCTTACTTTCAAAGGCTTGTGCAGAAAGTTCTGCACAATGGCCCGGATGTCATCGGCTGACATTGTTTGCCCTGGGAATGGGATATCCTCGTAACGGTTCAAGCTGTCCCGCTTTTTGGCCAGCGCCAGTGCCGCCCGAGCGAAATCGGGGGTGTAACACCATGAATGTGGGATATCGGTACGACCCGGATACGCCATTTTGCCTTTGGCCAGATCCTTGAACAAAACGATCCGCATCATGGTTTCCGACGAGTCAGGATCAATAATGTCGCCGGCCCGCAGGTTAACTGTCTGAACGCCATCCTTCGCTGCCGCCCGATACGCCGCTTCCATCTGCTTGCGGATTTCGCCTTTGCGGCTGTTTGGCTGATGCGGCGTGTTCTCGTCCCAAACACCGGGCCTGTCGCCAAAGGGATAAACGTTGCCCGGCAGGATCACCGTCGCGCCGCTTGCTTTGGCCGCAGCGATCACGTCTTTGGTGATCTGCGGGATAATTTCGTCCCAGTTGTGGTAGTTCGGCGGATTCAAACCGTTGACGATTACATCAGCGCCCATAGCGGCCTGGGTCATGTCCTGGGATTTGCGGTCAAACCGCCGCACGGTCCAACCGGCAGCAGCAAATGTTTTTGCGCATTGACCGCCAAATTTGCCGCCCGCGCCAAGAATAAGTACAGTGTTTGTCATTTTGATACCCTTTCGTTTCGATCTGGTTTCAATCTACACTTCCTATTTTGAATAAAAACTGCGAGAATTCGTTCATTATTCATTCAAAAATGAATGTCATAAACATGCAAAATCTCGACTGGTCGCTGATCCAAACCTTTCTAGCCGTCGCCGAGCACGGCTCGTTTACAGCTGCCGCACGCTTGACCGGCATCAGCCAGCCGACGATAGGGCGGCACATTCAGGCGCTTGAACAGCAACTCAACACGCCGGTGTTTCAACGCCAGAATAGCGGGCACCAGTTGACGGACGCAGGCACGCAGTTGCTGGAACAGGCGCGTGTTATGGAGGAGGCCGCGGCACGCATGCACCTGATGGCAGCTGGCCAATCCGACGGGCTGTCCGGCACGGTTCGGATATCCGCCAGCGTGGTTGTGTCGCATTATCTGTTGCCCGAAATCTTCGCCCGCATCCGCGCCGCCGAACCGCAGATCGAACTTGAACTTCACCCCTCGGACGACACCGATAACCTGCTGTTCCGCGAGGCCGACATTGCCGTTCGCATGTACCGCCCCGAACAGCTTGACGTGATCACCCGCAAAGTCGGAGCGCAGAAATTCGGGATTTTCGCCACCCGCGAGTATCTTGACCAAGCGGGCCGTCCGTCTGACATGGCTGGAATCTTTCAGCATGACTTTATTGGCTATGATCGATCGGACCTGATGATCAAAGAAATGCGGCTGATGGGCATTCCCGCCGAACGGTCGATGTTCGCAATCCGCTGTGACAACCAATCTGTTTATCTGGAACTGCTGCGCGCCGGATGCGGGTTGGGCGTGGCCCCGCTTAACATCGCCAGCATGGACCCGTCGCTTGAACGCGTTCTGCCAGACATTAAAATCCCCGAATTACCGATCTGGCTAACGGCCCACGAGGCTTTGCGCAGCGCACCCCGCATCCGGCGGGTGTTTGACATTTTGGCGGACGGTTTGGCCAAGGTAGCGCCAGCCGCCGCTTGACCATCGCCTGTGCAGGGTTTACCCGATGGCCGGAGATTTTCGCGCATAAAGGACGACACGAATGAGCAACCCTTCGCTTTTGATTCTTGCTGGTGACGGCATTGGCCCCGAAGTTATGGCCGAAGTACGCCGGGTGATTACCTGGTTTGGCGACAAACGTGACCTGAAATTTGATGTGACCGAAGATCTGGTTGGTGGTGCAGCCTATGACGTGCACGGCACGCCGCTGACCGATGAAACCATGGCCAAAGCGATGGCTGCCGATGCAGTTTTGCTGGGGGCGGTTGGTGGACCAGCCTATGACAATCTGGATTTCAGCGTAAAGCCCGAACGTGGCTTGCTGCGCCTGCGCAAGGAAATGGACCTGTTTTCCAACCTGCGCCCGGCCCAGTGCTTTGATGCCTTGGCGGAATTTTCGTCGCTAAAGCCGGAAATTGTTGCCGGGCTTGATATTATGATCGTGCGCGAACTGACCAGCGGCGTTTATTTCGGCGAACCACGCGGCATCACCGTAATGGATGACGGCCAGCGCATGGGGGTGAATACGCAGCGCTATACCACGAACGAAATTCGCCGTGTCGCGCGCTCAGCGTTTGAACTGGCCAAGCGTCGCAGCAACCGGGTTTGCTCGATGGAAAAGGCCAATGTGATGGAAAGCGGCATCTTGTGGCGCGAAGAAGTGCAATGGGTGCATGACCACGAATACCCCGAGGTCGAGCTTTCCCATATGTATGCCGATAACGGTGCGATGCAGTTGGTTCGTGCGCCCAAGCAGTTTGACGTGATCGTCACTGATAACCTGTTTGGCGATATTCTGTCCGACTGCGCTGCGATGCTGACCGGTTCGCTTGGCATGCTGCCCTCGGCCAGCCTGGGTGCGCCGATGGAAAACGGCCGGCCCAAGGCGCTTTACGAACCGGTACACGGTTCAGCACCTGACATCACCGGCCAGGGCAAAGCCAATCCATCGGCTTGCATCCTTAGTTTCGCAATGGCGTTGCGGTATTCGTTTGATCAAGGGGATGAGGCGACGCGGCTGGAAAATGCCGTGCAATCCGTTTTGGCCAGCGGCATCCGCACGGCGGATTTGATGCAGGCGGCAGACGGCAAACCCGCCTCGACGACCGAAATGGGCGACGCAATTCTGGCCGCACTCGACGCCAGCCTTTGACAGTGACCAAGACCGGATTTCGCATGAGAAACGGTCTTTCTCCTAAGCGTTTTAGATCCGCCGCCCAATTATACTGGGCGGCGTTTTCGACCAAAAACATCGGCTTGCTGCGGTGTCTATATCGGCTTTCGGTCTGAAACCCAGAGGATGCGGCCCGTTTAAGTCAGATGCCATTGCGAAACCACCTTGCACAGAAGACTGGGGACCTGTGGCTAGAAGCCTAAAACCTTCAGAAATTCAATTGGTCAGATAGATCTTGAGTTCGGTATTTTTGGGTGAATTGCCTGACCACGCATTAGCCATCAGCGTATTGTCCTGGCAAAGCGTCTTTACTGCGGGCGCTTTCAATATCGTCACCAACAGTATCTGACCACGAATTGAATTTCTCGACCAGCCACGCATCGATCCCGACAGGGCTTTCCATCATCGCATAACTGGGGGTTTGCGGCTTAGTCGCCTGTTGTGTGCGATACCCGTCCTCGATCAGTTGATCGCGTTCAAACCGTTTCTGCCATGCAAGTTCGTCTGCGGTTTGCGGGCCGTCAGGGTGACGCATCGTCAGAATGTTGATGTGAATGGCGCGGCAGGATTGCGGATGGTCAAAGCCCAGCCAAGTTGAAACCGCCCCGCCCATTCAAAGGCGTCCTCGATCTTTCTGCCGAACCGTTCAGGATGCGCGAGGGGTTCAATCACCTCAAGGAATTCGACAATCGAGCCGGGCCCAGCCGTGACTGATCACCAAAGGCATCGGCGCTGGTCCGCTGCCTTTCTCGTAGACATAATGCATGGCGATACCGTCAACGGTCGCCTAAAAATGCGAAAACCGATTGATCGCAGCCTCTTGTTTGCGCCAGTCAAATTCTTCGATCCAATAGGCACATAGTTCTTTCATATAGTCGAGATTGGTACCATAACCCCAGCCGCCATCATCCGGCATTTCGTACCACGGATAGTTTGAAACCCTATCACGAATCCACGCAAGCATTTCATCTGGGACGCTGACTTTGAATGGGCGGGGCATGGACATTTAGGTTATCAACCTTTGATTTTTTGAGGCAGCAATTGAAATAGGTGCGTCATGCGCCACCCGAAAGTAGCGGCAGAGTTCGCGCAAAGCCAAGTGCAATTTCGCGCTCGCCGGTGCAACCCAAGCGCTTGTGCAGGCGGTCGTTTGTCAGGGCAGTTGACGAAACCAGTTCAATACACTGGCCTCTGCGGGCCAAATCACCGTCATGCGGTGCCTTGCTGTTCGGGGAGAGCTGTATGTGATGAACCGCTGCCCGAAGATCAATCCTCCGCCCGTTCCAGAAACCGAAGTTGTATCTGGGGATCTGAAAGCTTTCAGTCAGCCCCGATGATATCCGGTGGCTGAAAAGCCGTAAGGTCTGGCAATTCACCGGCGAATCTCTCGACCTCGATCAAACAGGAATGCGCCACTGGCCCCTGCGCAAGGCTTGACGTGCCTTCGTCGCGGGTCAGAACGTTCGGGTTGCCGTGTTTGCAGGTCAGCGCGCTGTTGTCCGGCGGTGCCGGATCAAACCACGCGCCGGTGCTCAGTTGCGCGACTTCGACCATTTGGTTTTCGTTAACCAACAACGACGCCAGACACGCGCCCCGGTCATTAAACACCCGCACGATATCGCCTGCATCCAAACCGCGCGACGCAGCGGCGTCAGGATGCAGGGTAACGGTCTCGCGCCCACCCCGCTTTGCGGCGCGGCTGACCGAACCGTGATCCAGTTGCGAATGCAGCTTTGAAACCGGCTGGTTTGAAATCATATGCAGCGGATAGTCCGTCCTGGCTGAACCCAGCCATTCCTTCGGTTCCAGCCAGGTCGCATGACCGGGACAATCCGCATAGCCAAATCCGGCGACGGTTTCAGAAAAAATCTCGATCTTGCCACTCGGGGTATTCAGTGGATTGGCATCAGGATCCTCACGAAATGCGCGCATCATGACCTTATGGCGCGCATCAGGCGGCGCGGCGAACCAACGGTTTTTCCTGAGCTCTGCAAGTTCAGGCAAGGCGATACCAACCGCAGCGGCATCGTCACGCGACTCCTGATAAATCCGGGCGATCCATTCTGCTTCGGACAGGCCTTCAGTGAACTGTTCCTCGACTCCCATTGCGGCAGCGATGCCTTTGAAAATCGCGTGGTCGGTTCGGGCTTGGCCGGCGGGTTCAGCCAGCTTTTCCATGTAAATCACGTAACTGTCACGTGGCGAAATGCCGATATCCTCGCGCTCCAGATGTGTGGTGCAGGGCAGCACGATATCGGCATGTTTCGCTGACGCGTTCCAGCACCATTCGTTGACAATCACGGTGTCAGGTTTTGCCCAAGCCCGCACCATCTTGGCCAGATCCTGATGGTGATGAAACGGATTACCGCCAGCCCAGTAAACCACCTTGGTTTCGGGATAGGTGAGGGTTTCGCCGTCATAGGTGAACGTGCGGCCGGGGTTCAGCAACATGTCGCTGATCCGCGCCACCGGGATGAAATCCTTGACCGGATTGCGCCGTTGGGGCAGTGACGCACCCGGGATCGACCGGAAAGCACCGCCAATGGAATTAACTGCGCTATAGCCAAAGCCAATGCCGGTGCCGGGCAGCCCGATCTGCCCCAGCATCGACGCCAATGTGATTGCCGCCCAATACGGTTGTTCGCCATGATCCTGCCGCGTCAGCGACCACGAGATTGAAATCATCGTGCGGCTGCCTGCCATCTGTCGGGCAAGTTCGCGGATCGTGGTCGCCGGAACGGCACAGATCGCCGCCGCCCATTCCGGCGTCTTGGCAATGCCGTCCGTTTCGCCAAGCAGATAGGGGCGGAACTTGTCAAAGCCTTCGCAATACCGGTCTAGAAAGTCCTGATCCTGCAAGCCCTCGGCCAACAGCACATGCATCAGGCCCAGCATCAGCGCCACATCCGACCCCGGACGCGGCGAAATCCAATCGCCACCAACTTCGGCAATCATGTCGAATTTCAGCGGGCTGATACTGACGAAATGAACGCCATTTGCCGACGCTGCCATCAACCCCTCGCGTTGCGCATGCCGTCCGGTTCCGCCTTGATTGATCTGTCCGTTTTTGACAGGAACGCCGCCAAAAGCCACGAACAATTCGGCGTTTTCGGCAATCGACGGCCACGTCGTGCTTTGATCCATATGGCCGCGAAACGTGCCCAGAATATGCGGCACGATTACCTCGGCGGCAGCAAAACTGTAGGTGTTGACCGAACGGGTGAAACCGCCGACGCAGTTCAGAAACCGCTTCATCTGACTTTGCGCATGGTGAAACCGCCCAGCGCTGGCCCAGCCATACGACCCGGCATAAATCGCTTTGTTGCCATAGGTCTTGCGGACACGGTCCAGTTCAACGGCCACAAGTATTTCCGCCTGCTGCCAACTGACCTCGACAAAGGCCTCTTTGCCGCGCAGGTGGCCATTTGATCCGGGGCCATTCTCAAGCCAGCTTTTTCGCACCATCGGGGCGGTGATCCGGGTCGGGCCGTCTAACACATCGACTATCCCGCCGCCGATTGGCGAGGGGTCTATATCCTGCTCGAAAGGATGCAACGCCACCACTTTATGGCCTGATTTTTCAACCCGATAGGTTCCCCAATGGGTGCTGGTCAGTGGCAGATCATGATCTTTTGGCAACTACATTCTCCACTATTACGGCCATAATTTAGGCCCGGAATCGTAACCGGTGCGTCGCATCACCCGTCACAATGTACACATTGGTCTGAAACTGCTGTGACCAAGCGGAGCCTTAGACCGCCACCACACTATCACCATTTTGCCTCCGCAAAAGCCATTTCTCCCGGCGTCAGGGCAGACGAGCGCCGCCAATTTTCTGCGCGGCATTTGCCGTGTCGAGTTTGCAGTTTCCACTAAACGGCCGCGGCATTTCTACTATTTTGTCCTCTCCAAGGCCGCTCTGGCTGGTGACCGAACCTGATTGCCCTCTTGATCATCAACTGAAATTCGCTGATCTTTGACAAATACGCCGTTACGCTGGCTTAATGGTAACGGCAATGCACATGCGGGATCGTATCTGATCCTGAAAGGAGCCATCATGCCTGCCACGTCTAATCCGCTGCGCATCGACATCTTGTCAGATGTGGTCTGCCCGTGGTGCATCATTGGTTACCGGCAGCTGGCAAAGGCGCTTGAAGCGACTGGCACGGCGCATGAGATCCATTGGCACCCGTTCGAACTGAACCCTAACATGCCGCCTGAGGGCCAGAACTTGCGCGAGCATATTGCCGAGAAATACGGAAGCACGCTTGCCCAATCTGAGAAAAGCCGCGTTCAAATTACCGAGATCGGCGCAGCCCTGCAAATTGATTTCCATTTCACCGATGACATGCGGATGCACAATACGTTCAACGTCCATCAACTGCTGCATTGGGCAAACGAGCTGGGGCGTATGCACGATTTGAAACAAGCGCTCTTTGTGGCCCATTTTACCGACAACCGAAACTTATCGGACGATAATGTACTGGCCGATGTGGCCGCCGAAATCGGGTTGGTCCGAACCGAGGCAATGGCTGTTCTTAAGGATCAGCGTTTTGCAGTAGACGTACGCAAGGCCGAAACTTTCTGGCTGGAGCAAGGCATTCGAGGGGTTCCCGCGATGGTCTTTGACCGTCAACACCTTGTCAGCGGCGCGCAAGGAGTCGAGAATTTCACCAGCATTCTGAAACAGCTCGCCGAAATGCGGAATTAGGCATCCTCACAGCTTTCGCTTTGGACGTTGCTCGGGCTTTGCGATATACCGCGATACGCAAGATATTTGCCTCAGGAGCAAAGGCCTGGAGATTTCAATCCCCTCATCCTGGCCAGCCTTAACAGTACAGTAGTTTTGCTTCGTATTTCCGCAGGCTCATCCTTGCAGAAGGACCATAGTCACAAATATTGGAAGCGAGCTCCGGGAATAGTTCCAAAATCTCGACCCGTGCTTCTTCGGACAGTGAATCCATTCCAACCTCGCCGGGATGAAAGCTTTCGGACATAGCACCCTCGGCAAAAACGATCTCGTGGGTGTCAAACAACATGTGGAAATATTCGACCTCGCCACCTTTTTGAATGAACACTTCATCCCAATTGATCAGATATTTGGCGGCAGCCAAAACTTCGTCTTCGCCAAACAACAGTTGCGCCGTCGCTCCGCCAGCGACAGGCCGTTGATGCCCGCCGCATTATCAGTGATGACAGCCGTACCCGCCGCCGTGGTTGATCCGGTATAGGTCGAAACATTGCCGGGTGTGGTGCCGAACAATCCGAACGGGTCGATATCGTAAAAATAGACGGTATGCGTCGCCATCAGACATCCCCTTTTTCAAGGGACGCAGATCGTTTTCCCGTCAGATACAAGCCCATTTCAGCCACCTATTTCCCGTCAACAAGTGACCGTTAAGGGGTCAATTCGGGCTTTGCTGGCCAATAGGTACGATTTGATTAAAGCTCTATTTGGAACTGATCTTGGTGAATTGTTGACGATTTCGGGACAATAGGGCGATTGCGCCTAAATTGCGGGTAGCGTGATTTTCGCCCTGAATCGGCTAAGTTAGCGACGCTTGCTACCTGATTAGGTTAGCTAAGGATCGCCAGCAACGCCGTAACTTGGGGCGGCGGTTGGATTAATCGCGCGATTAAGGTAATCCTGCATTTGCGGCTGATAGGCGGTCCAAAGATCGCGCAGCCGGATAATCGGGTTCTCGTCATCCCAGTCAACGCGCAAATCCACCAGCGCAAACGGCATCTTGTCAGCCACCAGCAAAGCCGCGGAATGCACCGGTCCCATTTCACCACCCGAGGCAAGGCCGCCCTCCAAAGCTTGCATAAGGCGTTCGGCCAGATGTGCGGTTGGATCGGCCATAAAGCCGTCGGTGATCGCTTTGGCAACGCCGTCATGCGCCAGCAAATTGCCCGCTGCAACGCAATCGGTTGTCTGACTGATTGCGTACGTGCCAAGGATATTCGCTCCGGTGAATTGCGCGGTCGTGCCGTTTGCATCAACTGCCGTCAGTTGGCGATAGTCGATGAATTCACGCCCCTTGGTGACGCCTGCAATCGCTGTGGCGGCATCTGCCCCCGCCTGCATTGCGTCCAAAACCAAAGTGGCTAAATGCGGATCGGTAATGTTCTGCGTCGCCACCGCCCCGACGCCAGCGCGCACATGTGGGCAGCGCGATCCGACCGAGATTGACGAGGTGGTAATCGCCACCCCGAACATGCCGGTACGCGCGCAACGGGCGGCAATGGAAAAGGTCATATCAGCCTCCTTGCTGTGGCGCCAGTTTGCGCGCCAGATATTTCTGAAAATCGTGAATTTCCCGTTCCAGCCAACTCAACCGTCCCGGTGCGGCATGACTTGAGCGCGAGCCGTTATAAATACCCTCGACCACACCGCGATCTTCGGCATTCACATGCTCGAAAAACTGCACAAGCTCTTTCAGCTCCGCTTCAGGGTTTTCAAGCGAGGCGTGAACTTCGGGCGCAAGTGCGACACCGAAACGAACATGCACTTCGCCGGTACCTTTGGGCCGCAGCGACAGATACCACATATGGTCAGGCGCAAGCACATACATCAGCGTCGGAAATACCGTGGGCATAATAGATTTATCACGCCATTCCCCGGCCAAGGCCGTGTTGTTCTCATGCGCCAATCCATAGGTCGCATCGCCGGTTTTCTTGAAAATCTGATAGGTAAAATCGTCAAACACCCCGGCCGGAAATTTGGTTTCGCTCACCGGAAACCATGCCCCTACAGTGGCCTTATGAGCAACCGGCAGGTGATAACCTTCCATGAAGTTCTCGGTCAGCAATTTCCAGTTTGTCTGCCAGACGTGATCTTCGTGTACCATCGGGATATAGTCTTGCATGTGATAGCGCGACACCACGTCCAGCAATGGGGCCAGCATTTCTGCGACCGGCTTGGCATCCGGGTTCAGGGTCAGGAATATCCAGCCATTCCAGATTTCAGTGCGGATTTCCGGCAGGCAAACCGCCTTTTTGTCAAACCCTTCGGACCGTTCCATATGGCCAGCGCCAATCAGGGCGCCGTTCAGATCATAACTCCACGCGTGATAAGGGCAAACAACCCGGCTGGTGTTTCCGCGCCCATCCAGCAATTGCATCATCCGGTGGCGGCAAACATTGGAATAGCTGCGGATCACGCCGGATTTGTCGCGGATTGAATAGACCGGATCATCGGCAATCGTGAAGGTCAGATAGTCGCCGGGATCGGGAATATCAGCAGCCAGACCGGGGCAGACCCAGTCTTCGCGAAAAATCTTAGCAGTTTCCTGGTCTGCAACACCTTGGTCCCAATAGAAACGTGGTTGCAGCCCCGATGCCCGTTCCAGCGGCGTTGCTGCCGAATCGGCCAGATTTGCCAGCAATTCAGACGTGGTCAGCATTCCGCGCCCTCAATCCGGAATGACGGCGGTTATTTCAATCTCCACCACCCATTCAGGCCGCGCCAAGGCCTGCACAACCAAGCCGGTCGAGCAGGGATAAACCCCCTTCAGCCATTTACCCATTTCCTGATAAACCGCCTCGCGGTAGCGGATATCGGTCAGGTAAACCACGATCCGGCAGATCGCCTCCATCGTGGTTCCGGCTTCTTCCAGCAGGGTTTTGACGTTTTGCATTGTTTTGGCGGTCTGCTTGGCGGCGTCACCGATATGCAGACTTTCGCGGCTGTCCAGATCTTGCGAAACTTGGCCGCGTAAGAACACCATCGTGCCGCGTGCCACAACGCCTTGGGACAGGTCGTTATCCAGCTTTTGTTCAGGATAGGTTTCTTTGGTGTTAAAGGGCCTGATGCGTTTGTGCAGCGTCATGTTCGTACGTCCTTGAAGAATGCAGTTAAGATGGCTTGTTGCCGCCCCAGACATTGTCCGACAGGTTGGCTGCCTTGTGGGCAAAGTCAAGCGGGCCGTTCCAGTCAAAGGTACGATAAACCGCGGCAAGTTGTGCAAACGGCGGCGATTGTGCAAACAGTTGGAACGTCAGGCGGTGGCCAGCATAATCCGAGTTCAGCAAATCCCGTCCAAGCCCCAGCAGTTTGCGCCGATCATCGGCGATCCATGTTTCGTTGATGGTGTAATACTTATCCAGCCAAGGTTTGGTATCAGGGGCGGCAAAGCTGGCAGCGTCCGGCGTGATGCACACCTGCCCGCCGCACAACTCACGCGCCAGATGCATCATCCGTGGCAGATTGGTCAGCGCATGCACCCGGCCAGACATTAACAACGACTGGTTCGGCATCAGCAACCCGTTCGGGCTGGGCTGGGCGGTCGCGACCGAGGCCGTCAGGAATGCGTTGATCCCCTCACGCCACACGGCCAGCTCCGACAGTTTTTCCTGCACCGCCTGCTGTTTTTCCAGCCCGGTCTGTTTAACGTTCCAAAGTGCTGCACCGATAATCAGGTCGGCATAGGACAATGTGCGCTGCACGAACGGAAAAGCAGAATACCGGTGCAACGTGGCGCGGATGAAACTGGCGGCGCGGGTGTGCTGATAGAACAGTACATCCTCCCACGGGACCAGCACGTTATCCAGAATCATCAGCGTGTCGATTTCATCGACGGTATTGGACAAAGGATAATCAGCCGCAGGCGCGCGACCGGCAAACCCGGTGCGGCAGATATGTTTCACCCCCGGCGCGTTCATCTTGACGATACAGCCCAGCGCGTAATCCGACAGCTTGGCATCGCCCCAATTGGCAATCGTAGGCTTCAGAAACGCCTGATTGGAATAGGCCGCCGCGGTTTCGTATTTCGCGCCGCGAATGATGATCCCGGCATCGGTTTCCTTAACCACATGCACCAGCATATCCGGGTCCTGATCCTGCGGTGCCTTCGAGCGGTCGCCCTTAGGGTCTGTATTCGCCGACACATGGAACGGATCAAACTTGATAGCCTCGTGAATATGTCGCTCGATATTGGCGGCAAAGCGCGGGTCGATCTCGTTCAGGATGTCTTTGCCATCCCACAGCGACCACATTTCACCAATGGTTTCATCGCCCATCCGGGTAACAACGCCGCCGATATCATGCATAACCAGATCAACCGCGTCGCGTTTGTCCTGCCAGTCTTTTTGTTCGTACGGCAGCCGCAGACCGATGGCATAGCGTTCGCCATCTTCCTGATAGGTCATCTGTTCCTGCGTGGTGGCGTCATGCTGCATGTCGTAAATGCGGGCGCGAATATCGATCACCGGCTTGAATTGCGGATGATTGCAGGGGTCGGTTACCCTTTCGCCGCTGATGTAAATCTCGCGGCCATCGTTCAGTGATGCTCGGTATTGTTCGCCGGTGCGGATCATCTAGGTGTTTCCCCGTTCAATCTGTCAAATGCATTCCGGTCAGACTAGCCGTACCCCAAGAATAGTGAAAATAAATTGTATGTTGGCATTGAATAGCTTTACTCTATAGAAATGCACCGCTTTACCCTCAGACAACTGGAATACCTTGTCGCCTGTATCGAACATGGATCGATTGCCCGCGCTGCCGAGGTGCTGCATGTCGCCCAGCCAACGATTTCGGTGGCGATCAGCAAGTTGGAGGATCAGTTCGGCGTTCAACTACTGCTGCGCCACCATTCCCAAGGGGTAACTGCCACAGCAAGCGCTGAACGGATCCTCAGTTCTGCACGTGGCCTGCTGGGCCATGCCAGCGATCTGCAACGTCAGGCAATGGCAACCGGCACCTCCGTGGCGGGCGAATTGCGCCTTGGCAGCTTTATCACACTGGCCCCGGTTATCCTGCCGGGATTGATCAGTTCGCTTGCCCAGAAATTTCCACAGATCAGTCTGGCTTTGCACGAAGGTACGCAGGAATTCCTGTTGGACGGTCTGCTGGCAGGCCGGTTAGATGTGGCCCTGCTTTACGATCTGAACCTGCCCCAAGGCCTGCGCAAAACATCGCTTGCCGCGTTTCCGCCCTATGTAGCGCTGCCCGCCGGGCATTCCTTATGCGCCAAACCACAAATATCGCTGGCCGACCTCGCCCGGATGCCGATGATCTTGTTGGATGTACCGCCAAGCCGCGATTATTTTCTGGGCCTGTTTCAGGCTGAGGGATTAACGCCAACGGTCGCCTACAGCTCGCCCTCGCTCGAACTTGTGCGCGGCATGGTGGGGCGCGGGCTGGGGTTTTCGCTGCTTGTCACCCGGCCCGGTGGCGACATGACATATGACGGCAAGCGGATCGAGGTACGCCCGCTTACCGGCAACCCCGCGACCAGCCAGATCATTCTGGCAAGTCTTGCCGGTCTGCGGCCCACCGAATTGCTGTCAAGCTTTGAACGGACCGCCCGACAGTTCTTCCCCGCGCAAGCAATCGACTAATCGGTTAGTCGGTTAGTCGGTTAGTCGGTTAGTCGGTTAGTCGGTTAGTCGGTTAGTCGAATAATCCGCGAATCAACAAGGCGAAGGCAAGGCAGTGAAATGTGGCAGTTTGCACATAATTTCTGCCCCTTGCGATCAATGGGTCCAGCAACGCCCTACTGTTTCCAAAATGAATTGGAATGTGCGGAAATCAAGCCACTAAGGTGCTGAATATTGGTCACTTTGTGACAAATGTTTGACATGGTCGCAGGACTAAGGCACATCTTTTTGCGAGAAAAGAACATCAATCGCTGACCGATCCCACTAAGAATTGGGGACTTATCCGAGGTCGTCAGCGAAGTATCGGAGTTTACTATGCTGCCTTCTAAACAAACGCTTCCCAAGGGGCTGGCGATTGCTGCGCAAAGCGCTGAATTCTGGCGCCGTATGGCCCCTGAACTGACAATATCGGACGCCCAACCGCGCAGTACGATTTCACGTCAATCAGATCTGGCGCACAAAGAAATGATGGCGCTTGTCAATGACGGGTTCCTGCATCTTGAACAGCCGGGCATGGAAGCCGATTTCGCTTTGCTCGCCACAGTCGTGCAGCGGATCGTGTCGGCCGGTCTGCCGCCCGCTTTTATTGGGGTCTACGACGAAGCCTGGGCCTTAGCCGGGCAACTCAGCGAGGTTCTGAACGTCTTGTTTGGCGGCAAGGCCATGATGGTGCCAAATTTCAGCGCGAGTTTCAGCACCCATGGCGATCAGGGCGTACCGGCCCATCGCCGCCGCCCGCGTCAGGGGGTTTTTGCTGATGGGCGGCCAAAATCGGTGACCGTATGGATGCCGCTGACCCGTGCAACCGCCCGAAACGGCTGCGTCTATGCGGTACCGGCAAGTCAGGATCGCAACTATGGCAAACCTGATCCGGCTAGGGCGGATTCAAGCCTTCTGGCCATTCGCGCATTGCCTGCTGAACCCGGCGATGTCCTGATCTGGACCGGCGAGACATATCACTGGCAAGCGCGCACAGCCCGTCACCATGATGACGGCCCCCTGACCAGCCTGACCTGGGAATTCCAGAGCCGCGACATCGCCCCGCTGGAGGGGGTGTTGGTGGACAGCTATCCCTATGTGCCGTTTGAAACCCGGCTGGGGATTCTGGCCCGCCAAATGCCACAACATACGGCGGAAATGACCGGCAACCCGGTTTGGCGCGCGGTGCAGATGACACTGGCCAACCGCTATCCGCTAAAGTCGGGCGGACTGCGCGCTTAAAGTCCTTTTATCTCCTGCGGGAATTGCGGTAGAAGGCCGAGTCCTAAACCAACCCCTCAGGAGACTTCAAATGGGTTACAAAGTCGTCGTCGCGGGTGCCACAGGTAATGTGGGTCGCGAAATGCTGAACATTCTGGCGGAACGCCTGTTCCCGGTGGATGAACTAGCAGTCCTTGCCAGCCGCAAATCCCTTGGCACCGAATGCAGCTTTGGCGAAAAAACCGTGAAGACCCAGGACTTGGACACCTTCGACTTTACCGGTTGGGATATCGCGCTGTTTGCTGTTGGCTCCGAGGCGACCAAAAAATATGCGCCCAGAGCGGCCAAAGCCGGTTGTATCGTGATCGATAACAGCTCGCATTACCGCTATGACCCCGACGTACCGCTGATCGTACCCGAAGTGAACGCCGACGCGATCTTTGGCTATTCCAAGAAGAATATCATCGCCAATCCCAACTGTTCGACCGCTCAGATGCTGGTCGCGCTGAAACCGCTGCATGACCGCGCCACGATCAAGCGCGTGGTGGTTTCGACCTATCAATCCGTGTCGGGTGCCGGCAAAGAAGGCATGGACGAGTTGTGGAACCAGACCAAAGGCATCTATGTGCCCGGTCAGGAGCGCGCACCGAAAAAATTCACCAAGCAGATCGCTTTCAACGTGATCCCGCATATCGACACGTTCATGGAAGACGGCCAAACCAAAGAAGAATGGAAAATGGTCGCCGAAACCAAGAAGATTCTGGACCCCAAGATCAAAGTCACCGCGACCTGCGTGCGGGTTCCGGTCTTTGTCGGCCATTCCGAAGCGATCAATATCGAGTTCGAGGAACATCTGGACGAGGAAGAAGCCCGCGACATCCTGCGCGAAGCCCCCGGCATCATGGTGATCGATAAACGCGAAGACGGCGGATACATCACCCCGGTCGAATGCGTCGGCGACTTTGCCACCTATATCAGCCGCATCCGTCAGGACCCGACGATTGATAACGGCATCAACCTGTGGTGCGTGTCCGACAACCTGCGCAAGGGTGCAGCATTGAACGCCGTGCAGATCGCCGAACTGTTGGGCCAAAAGGTGCTGAAAAAGGGCTAAGGCCTCGCGTCACAGTTGATTATTCCCCCCATTAGGGCCAGTCTTGGAATCATATTGATTTCAAAGGCTGGCCCGATGCGTTTTATGCCAGTTTTGGCATTGGCACTAAGTTTGACCACACCACTTACTACAGGCGAATACGTGGTGCGCAGCAAGATCACCCCGGCGGTGATCAGCCCCGATGGCGCAAGAATTACCCGCAGTGCGGATATCAACGTACCGGCGGGCAAGCATGTGATCGTGCTGGCGGATTTGCTGGAAGGCACGGGCGTTATGAACGGGCCGCAAATCTCGTTCGATCATCCCGGCGTTCAGATCATCGCCTACGATGCGCGTCCCAGCGGGTTGTATCCCGTACCGAAAGTCGAATCCGATGCCGCTAAAGAAGCCAAGGCCGCGCCCAGTACGATCTTAAGCTGGATCAGAAAGGCGCAAAGGGCAAGATTTCCATCGACCGCAGCGCGGCTGTCGTAATCTTTTCCGGCTCCGAAGCATGGCAAAGCGTTGATGTCACCTTGTCGTCAGCCCAGATCGCCTTTCTGATCGCCAAGCTGAAAAACACCTCGGGCGGGCCATTGCTGCCCGGATCGATCCAGATTTTCCGCGATGGGGTCTATATCGGCCAAGGCAACATGCCCGCCATCGGCATTGGCGAGGAAATCGAACTGTCCTTAGGTGAATATGACGGCATCGAAATGCGCCGTGATGTGGCTGAAAAGATTGACGGCGATGTCGGGATCATTTCTTCGTCTAACCGCCAGGTGTTGCGGCATCGCACGACGATCGCCAGCCACTTGACCTTTGATCTGCCAGTGCGTGTCCTGGACAGTATTCCGGTTTCCGAACAGGAAGACCTGAAAATCAACATACAAGCGCAACCCAAGCCAACGGAAATCGACGTTGACGGCAACAGGGGCGTAATGGCGTGGCAGTTTGCGCTGCCCGCCGGTCAGTCGCGGCAAATCGAGTTTGGCTATGAAGCCTTGTGGCCGTCTGACAAAGATCTGGTTGTCGGCCGTTAACCGCGGCCAACTACTGCCGTTATGAACCAGCCTTGCTGATGGTCTTTTTCAGATCGCGATATTCTTCGCAATTGCCGCAAAGCTTGGACAGTTGTGCCAGGTTCGCTTTGGCCTTAGCCATCGCACCAGTTTCAACGAAAAGCTCGCCCTGATATTCCAGCGCGCCAAGATGCTTGGGGTTCAGTTTCAACGCCACATCGTAATATTTCGCAGCATCCTTGAACCGCGACAGTTTGCGGCTCGAATACCCCAAAAGGTTCCATGCATCAGCGTTTTTCTTGTCGGCTTTGACCACTTTCAGCAACAAAGTGATCGCCTTTTGGTACTTTTGCGCGTCAACAGCGGTTTTCGCAGCAGGATATTCAGAGCTTGCCGCGGGAGTTTGGGTTTCAGTACCAACAGCCCAAACTGACGGTACAGCAGCAAGTGATAATGCCGCTGATATAGCAAAAGCAATTCTGAAATTACGGATCATGGTCATTCCTTTCGCGGTACGGCTGCGCAAAGAATAGACTTAATCACGCCCCACCGGTCTCACGTTTGTGTGAAGCTGAGGCGTTCAAATCTCGACAAACCGCTGTGTCGCGCCATCAAACGATTCAAGCGCACCACTGGCAATATCGTTCCACAGGCCATGCAGGGTCAACGATTCCTCGGCAACGCCCTTTTGAATAAACGGAAACGTCATCAGGTTTTCCAGCGAGATCATAACGCCTTGCCGTTCAAGCGCACTGATCTGCGTCGCGCTGTCAGGCAGGTCTTTCACACGCTCAAAACCGGGGCGCAGAATGTCCATCCACCGCCCGACAAAGCTGGTTTCCAGCTCAAGCTCGGGCGCGTGGCCGGTACACATGGCATGACAGCCGTTGACCCCACCGCAATTGGAATGCCCCATCACCATGATATTTGCGACCTTCAGCGACACAACCGCAAACTCGATTGCCGCAGACGTGCCGTGATGATCGCCGTTCGGTTCATAGGGCGGCACCAGATTGGCGATATTGCGGTGGATGAAAAACTCGCCGGTTTCCGCCCCGAAAATCGACGTGACATGCACCCGGCTGTCGCAACAGGAAATCACCATCACACGCGGATGCTGACCGTCCTCGGCCAAGCGGCGATACCACGCCTTGTTGTCATTATACTGGGTCGCCCGCCAGCCGTGATACCGATTAACCAGATAAGAAGGGAGGGGTCGCACGTAATCCATCAGACAGCCTTTTTTGTTTGCGGAACATTAAAAAGAATTTTCGGAAATTGCGAGCCAAAATCACACCACAGGCAGCGGCAAAATAACCCTCCGTTCAGGAATCAACCCGTAAGGTCAAGCTGGGTTGGGCATTGGAAAGGGAAGCGGATGAGTCTTGTTTCGCATTTGAAGATTTCCGAAAAAGTTTCCGTACATGCGGAATCATTTCGGCTGTTACAAAACAGTTTGGGCGATGCTGCCTCGCAGGACGTGATCGAACGCGCCATCGTTGAGGTTGCTGAACGAATTGGCAGTATTGAACAATCGCTGCTGCTGTCAGATCTTGAACACCTGCGAAAAACCGCCCGTGGATTGGCAGCGATCAGCCAGCAATTGGGATTGCTCGCGCTTGCCCGGGTGGCCCAAGACGCGGTCAGTTGCATCGACAAGCCGGACATCAACGCACTGCATGCAGTAACGCATCGGCTGGTCAGGGTTGGCGATGCATCACTGGCGGCGGCGATTGACGGGGCGGCGCTGCCGATGTGACGGCTCTTGCCAGCATCGGTATTTGGGCTAGTCTGCGATCTAACTCAGCAGGAGGCCGACAATGTCCACCAAATTCGCAGACCCCGGTATTTCGTCAATTCCGGTACATGTGCTGGAAAAATCTGGCCTTGACGACTGGCTGAATGGCCAGACAAGTGTTGTGCAAAACTGGGTTAGTGCGGCAAAGTTTACGGCATCTTTGGGGTCGTGTTTGACAGTTCCTGGCGCTGACGGCGGCGTTTCAACTGTGTTATTCGGTTGGGGCGATGCAAAGGCCCGGGCGCGTGGCCGGTTTCACTTTGCCAAAGCCGCAGAATGCCTGCCAGATGGTACCTTTCACATAGAAAGCAACCTTGCCGGGACCGACCTGACCGAAGCCGCCTATGCGTGGCTTTTGGCGGGCTATCGCTTTGATCGCTACAAGGGCGCAAAACCGTCTGCCGTGCGCCTGAAGGCACCGAGAGGCATCGACTCAAAACGCCTTGAAACAATGATCGAGGGCGAGTTTCTGGCCCGCGATCTGATTAACACACCCGCCAGTGACATGGGGCCGGAACAGCTTGAAAAGGCTTTTCTGCAATTGGCCAAACAGCACAAGGCTAAAACCAGGATCTTGCGCGGCGATGAATTGCTGAAACATAACTTCCCGATGATCCATGCTGTCGGGCGGGCCTCGGACCAACAGCCAAGATTGCTCGACATGACCTGGGGTAAGAATAGCGATCCCAAGGTCACGCTGGTCGGCAAAGGCGTGTGTTTTGACACTGGCGGCCTGAACCTGAAACCGGGTGCTACAATGGGACTGATGAAAAAGGATATGGGCGGGGCGGCGACCGTCATGGGACTGGCGCATATCATCATGGCACTTGGGCTAAAAGTGCGCCTCAGGGTACTGGTGCCAGCGGTCGAAAATTCGGTGTCCGCCGGTGCGATCCGCCCCGGCGATGTGCTGACATCGCGCAAAGGCCTGACCGTTGAAATCAACAATACCGATGCCGAAGGACGCTTGGTTCTGGCCGACGCACTGGCTCTGGCTGACGAGGAAAAACCGGATTATCTGTTCTGTATGGCAACTCTGACCGGGGCTGCACGCGTGGCATTAGGCCCGGACGTGGCCCCGTATTATACCGACGATGACCATCTTTCCCATGCATTGGTGCGGGCGGGCCGCAAAGTTGGCGATCCTCTGTGGCGCATGCCGTTTCATGCGCCCTATGAAAAGATGATCGAACCTGACATTGCCGATCTCGACAACGCACCGTCAGGCGGATTTGCCGGATCAATCACCGCCGCGCTGTTTCTGCGCCGCTTTGTCGAAAACACCACCAGTTTCGCACATTTTGATATATTCGGCTGGATGCCAACGGCGGCCCCGGGTCGCCCCAAAGGCGGTGCATTTCTGGGTGGCCGCGCCATTCTCGAAGCTTTGTGTCAGAAACTGGACCTGTAATGCATCCGCGACTGACACCCGGCAACCGAAAGGTCGCCTTGGCCGCCCTCAAAGGCGTAATTGCCGCCGATCGCTATGTAGACGGAGAACTATGCGCTGTCGCGTCCCCTGTGGCTGATCTTTTGCGCTCAGCTGATGGCGGGCTTGATTGCCAACTTCTGCGTGGTGCCGGGTTTCTGGTGATCGAGCGGCAAAACGATTTCGCCTTTGGCCAAACCACCGCAGACGGCTATTGCGGCTATGTCCGCCTTGACCATCTGACCGCCCCCGAACCCATGACCCATAAAGTCGCCGCTCTTGCCAGCCACGCCTATAAATTGCCCGATATCAAAAGTCGGGCAATCGCCGCGCTTTCCTTTGGCTCGAAACTGGCCGTCGCCGCCCAGACCGGAAACTTTGCCAAACTGACCGATGGCCATTTCGTACCGCTGCAACATCTCAAGCCAATAACCCATCGCCACCCAGATTTCATCGCGGTGTTTGAGCAGTTCCTAGGCATTCCGTATCTGTGGGGCGGAAACAGCATCTGGGGCATGGATTGTTCAGGGGCAGTTCAACTTGCACTGAATGCCGCCGGTATCAAATGCCCCCGCGACACTGACATGCAGATCACAGAACTTGGCGACACCCTGCCACCAGACGCGCCTTTGCAGCGCGGAGATTTGATTTTCTGGCAAGGCCATGTCGGTGTGATGACCGACCCCAAAACGCTGATCCACGCCAACGCGCATCATATGGCAGTGGCGATCGAACCCTTGGCCAACGCGGTTGCGCGCATTCAAGCCGCCAGCGGTGGTGATATCACGGCTCTAAAGCGGCTTTAATCAACCGCGCGGATAAGTTTCTTTTCCAGCACCCGCAGCACGTTCTTCAAATCATTGCCGCGCCGCAGAATCCGCCCGTCCATACCAACGACGCTGTATTGCCCTTGTTTGCCCGCCAGTTTGGGCCGTTTTTCAATGCGGTACATCGGATGTTCAGCCGTGCGGCGAAACACCGAAAAGATCGCAACCTCGCGCAAACTGGAAATCCCGTAATCCCGCCATTCCCCGGCGGCGACCATCCGACCATAGACCGAAAGAATCGGTGCCAGCTCGGTTCGGTGAAAACTCACCTGATCGGGGATTCGGGTGCCAAAGGGCATGGTGACAAGATTTTCAGCGCTCATTCGCACAGTTTGTCGATGACATTCCGGCAAATCAAGTGGCGACCACACCAAAGCCTCGACAATGCCCTGAAATCACTGTTTTGCTGACCTTTTTCCGCCGCGATTGACCGTCATACCATTCCTTGTAGCGAGCGAAGGCTCACCCCGGTGTTTCGGTTAATCAGCCCCCACCCAGATCCGCGCCACCGGGGACTACAAAAATTCTAACAGCCTCGGCCACCGCGCCGGGGCTGTTTTTTTGTTCAGGCGGCCAATTGGTAAAGGATCGACAACAATATTCCCCGCTCGCACGATTTGGAAACAATCCGCCTTCAATGTTTCCTAAATTGACGCAATAAAACGCAATTCCGCCCTGATCCCATCGCATCGCCGACACGATTGGCAGTGATACATGATCCTGTAGCGAGCGAAGGCTCACCCCGGTGTTTCGGTTAATCAGCCCCCACCCAGATCCGCGACACCGGGGACAACAAACAGCAAAACTGCCCTCGCAAGTACGGGGGGCTTTTTTGTTTTCCCGTTGTTGTCCGATGTTTACCACTTAGCAACAAACCGCCCTGAAATGGTCCCATTCTTTCCCAATCCTCGCCCGCTTTGCCAGTGATAAGGGTCTTGTAGCTGGTATAGCTTCCCTCGGTGTCACGGTTAATCAGCCCCCACCCAGATACGTGACACCGAGGTTCACATCCCACAATTGCTGTTGGCTTCCCCAAGTTAGGGCGATAGCTTGTCCGCAGTTTTCTAATCGGGATGAGTAATCAAACATGCGTGACTTTCAACTTCCTGGCCGCTCGCCGGTCTATGCCAGCAATGGTATGTGTGCGACATCGCATCCGTTGGCCGCAAAGGTTGCCATCCAAACATTAGAATCAGGCGGAAATGCCGTCGATGCCGCGATTGCCGCCGCCGTTTTGCTTGGGATTTGCGAACCGCAAATGACCGGCATTGGTGGCGACTGCTTTGTTCTGCTAAAACCAGCCGGTGAACAGCGTGTTATAGCCCTGAACGGGTCCGGTCGTGCGCCTGCGGCCCTGAATGCCGAAACCCTGCGAGCAGCCGGCAATGCGACGATGCCGCTTTATGGCGCGCAACCGGTGACCATACCGGGCGCAATCGACGCCCTTTGTCGTTTGTCAGATGACTGGGGAAAACTGGGGATGGAGGCGCTTTTGGCCCCGGCTATTCATTACGCCGAGGCCGGTGTCCCGGTCGCCCCCCGAACCGCGTTTGACTGGGAAAGATCCGTGCCATCCCTGCAAGGGGTAGCCCGGGATTATTACATGCTGGATGGTAAATCCCCGCAACCCGGCCAGGTATTCCGCCATCCGCAACAAGCCAAAGTGCTGCGTAAAATTGCCACTCAGGGCCGTGCAGGTTTTTATGAGGGCGAAGTGGCCGAAGATATGGTCGCCTCGCTTAACGCGCTGGGTGGGGTCCACACGCTCGCTGATTTCGCAAGCAACACATGCGATTATACCGAACCGGTTGCCGGCAATTACAAAGGCATTGATCTGGTCGAGCATCCGCCAAACGGCCAGGGCGCCACGGCGATCTTGATGAACAACATCCTTGCACATTTCGACCTGCCCTCGATGGATCCGTTCGGTGCAATGCGCGCCCATCTTGAAGCCGAGGCTGCCAAACTGGCCTATGACGCCCGCAACCGTTTCATCGCCGACCCAAGTCGCACGAAGCGTCTGGAACACATGCTGTCTGCCGAAACCGCGAAAAATCTGGCCGCACTGATCCGTACGGATAAGGTGATGGACAGTGCCCATAAGTTGTCGGAATCAGTACACAAAGATACGATTTATCTGTGCGTCGTTGACAAAGACCAGATGGTCGTTTCGCTGATATATTCGATCTATCACGGCTTTGGCTCGGGCGTTGCTTCCAACAAATTCGGCATCAACTTCCAAAATCGCGGCGCGGGTTTCGTGTTGACCGAAGGCCATCCGAACGAGGCTGAAGGCGGGCGTCGTCCGATGCACACCATCATCCCCGGTATGCTGAAAAAAGACGGCCGGGTGATCATGCCGTTTGGTGTGATGGGTGGCGCATATCAACCGGTTGGCCATTCCCGGGTTGTCACCAATATCGTTGACTACGGCATGGCGCCGCAGGACGCGCTGGATGCCCCGCGCAGCTTTTCTTTCGAAGGCACCATGGAAGTCGAACGCGGTTATTCCGACGCCGTCCGTCAGGAACTGACCGATCTGGGTCATAAGGTAACGATCCCTGATGTGGCGCTTGGCGGCGGGCAGGCCATTCTGATCGATCACGAAAACGGCGTTTTGCAAGGGGCGTCTGACCCGCGCAAAGACGGCTGTGCCATTGGTTATTAGAACGTTTCGGGAAAAACCTGATAAACAAAGTATCGGAAAAAGCCTGAGAGCACGAAGTGCGGTAAGGTTTTTCCGATACAAGTTAAACCCAAAACGCTTTAGGGGGCCGTCATGCCAATAAAATCCGTCAAAAGTCTGGTCGATGCAGCTCGTACAGAAATCACCATCATCCCTACAAAACAAGTAATTGCGATGATGAACGATCCTGATGTGATGTTGGTCGATATTCGCGACATCCGCGAACTTGATCGTGATGGCCGCATTCCGGGGGCTTTTCACGCACCGCGCGGAATGCTTGAGTTTTGGGTGGACCCGCAAAGCCCCTATCACAAACCGGCTTTGTCCGCAGGCAAGAAGATGATCTTCTTTTGCGCCTCGGCCTGGCGATCAGCCCTGACGGTCAAGACTTTGCAGGATATGGGCGTTACGAATATTTTTGATCTTGAAGGCGGCTTCACTGCATGGCGTGCAGCAGGTGGGCCGATTGACAATCCTGAACCGCGTGGCTGAAGGCTAGTGCAGCGGCGCTTCCATCTGGTAAACGCCGTTGTTCAGAATGCCAAACATTGCCGACACTTCCGGGTGATCGACCGGCTCACCGGTTTCATCTGCCAAAAGGTTCTGTTCAGACACATAAGCAACGTAATACGAATTCTCGTTTTCCGCCAGCAAATGGTAAAACGGCTGGTCTTTGCGCGGGCGGGTGTCTTCGGGGATATTGTCCCACCATTCGTCGGTATTCGCGAAAACCGCATCAATGTCGAAAACCACTCCACGGAATGGGAATTTCCGGTGGCGGACAACTTGGCCGATCGAATATTTTGCTTCGCTGCGTAACATAGCTGACATTGCCCCCTGTGTTCGTTAGTAAACCCTCATCAATTGCCTGTCCATAAGGCTAAGCGGCCAAAAGCCGATTTCTTAGGAAACAATCTGTGTCCATAATCCTTGAAGTCTTACAAATCGTCGCGCCTGTTTTCATTCTGGCCGCCATCGGTTTCATCTGGGTAAAACTGGGCGGCGAGTATCGGGTGCAGTTTGTAACCCGCCTTGCAATGACCCTCAGCGTGCCCTGTCTGATCTTTGTATCCTTGATGAAAACCAGTATTGATCCGGCGGCCCTGTCCGAACTGGTCGTCGCCTCTGTTGTCAGTTACGCATTACTGACGCTTGTGGTTTTTGCCATTGTCAAACTGGCCGGCCTTGAGGTCCGAACCTTTCTGGCACCGCTGATTTTTGGCAATACCGGAAACCTTGGTATGCCCTTGGCCTTGTTTGCTTTCGGTGAAACGGGGTTAGGTTATGCCGTTGTAATCTTTGCAGTAATGGCGGTGATCTCGTTCACATTCGGGATTTGGCTGGTCTCAGGCGGTGGTGGCTTCGCAAAGACCGCCAAGGAACCGATGGTCGGGGCCACGCTGCTTGGCATCCTGTTTTTGTATATGGATTGGACAACACCGGTCTGGGTTACAAACACCCTTGAATTGATCGGCCAAATGGCGATTCCACTGATGTTGATTACCCTTGGCGTCGCCGTTGCCCGCCTTCATCCGGCTGGGTTTATCCGCCCGCTTGTGTTGTCCGTCGTGAAAATCGCCGTGGCAATAGGCATCGCTGTGCCGGTCGGTGTGTGGTTCGAACTGGCGGCGATTCCCTTTGCTGTTCTAGTGTTACAATTATCCACTCCGGTTGCGGTTACATCGTACCTTTTGGCGGAAAAATATAAGGCAGACGCTGAAGCTGTCGCCGGTCTGGTCGTGATTTCGACCTTGATTTCGGTACTTACGCTGCCAGTCACATTGGCGTTTCTTCTTTAGCCGGACACCGGATTTCCCTTTGGGAGCAAGGCAAAATCGGTTATACTACGAGAAACAAGAAAATGACCGAGGCAGTCTGGGGCATCATGAAACGTATTATCAGTCTAGGGCTGTGCATAATGCTGGCCGCTTGCGGTGGATCTGTGCCACCGCCGCCGCGTAACCTTAATGATGCCTGCGCGATCAAATCCGAACGCCCGCGCTGGCACAAGGATTTACTGTCGGTCGAACGCAGATGGGGCGTGCCCGAGCATGTTTTGCTGGCAACCATCTATCAGGAAAGCAAATTCGTCGGCCAGGCCCGCACCCCCTTAAGTTTTGCGCTGGGTGTAATACCTATGGGGCGCGATTCGTCGGCCTATGGATATGCTCAGGCGATTGACAGCACCTGGGAATGGTACCGCCGCGAAACTGGTAACCGCCGGGCCAAACGCGACAATTTTCGCGACGCCGTTGATTTCATGGGTTGGTATATGAACGAGTCAAACGAAAGGCTGGCAATTTCCAAGGCGGATACACGCAGTCAATATTTGGCTTATCATGACGGCCATACGGGTTATGCGCGCCGGACCTATCAACGCAAGGCGTGGCTTTTGCGGATATCGTCCGAAGTTGCGGCTCGAGCCGAGATGTATCAGGAACAGCTGAAAACCTGCCGGCGATAAACCCGTAATTACCGGCTGATTATTGGTCGCTCAGCGGCTTTGCTTTGTTTTCAGCATTTCCGCTGGTACGCTGAACAACCCGCTGCTCAATTCGATACCGGTTTCCAAATCTTCCAGAATCACCGTCGTCTGACTGCCACTCTCGTCAGTAACCACCCATTTTCGCAAGGCAACCGGGTCCGACGTAAAGATCAGTTCAATATACCCGACATCCGGGTTTTCCGGATCCTGCGCCGTGATCGTTGTCACCGTGCCATCGCTGTGATGCGAGGTGATCATTTTGGCTTGGTTAAGGTTCACATCCCTTTTCAGAATGACCGAAAGCGGTGTGCGATTCAGCGGAAACTGCTGTGGCGGTTCGTTTGACTTTCGATCAAAAATCGCCACCGTTCCGCCGCCTGCCATAACAAGCGCTGCACTTGGCGGCGCATATTCAAACCGCATCCGTCCGGGCCGCTTGATGTAAAGCGTCCCCTTTGAAATCGTGCCGTCAGGGTTGATCTGAGAAAACGCGGTTTTGGCGGTGGTCATCTTGTTAAGATAGGCCGAAATATCATCCAGCGGAATAATTCCAGCGGCATGTAACGGGCCAATCAGCCCGAACATAAGCAACGGCACAATAAAAAGAGTTCGTCGGTTCATAGCATCTATATAGGTGGCTTTTACGCCGCCAAAACCCTTTTCTCGATCACAATAACGAAGGTCAGCGGATTACTGCGACTCAGGCACAAGAATCTCACGTTTCCCCACATGATTTGACTGGCTGACAAGCCCGGCGTCTTCCATTTGTTCAACCAGACGCGCGGCCTTGTTATACCCAATCGCCAGTTTGCGCTGAATATAGCTGGTCGAACATTTGCGGTCCTTCAGCACAATCGCCACGGCCATATCATAAAGCGCATCATCACCATTACCGCTGCCGCCCAGACCCAGCACCAGATCAATCGCGCTTTCGCTGTCTTCATCCGGGCCTTCCACGACACTGGAAACATATTCCGGCGCGCCAAAGCTTTTCAGATGGTTCACGACTTCCTCGACCTCTTCATCCGACACAAACGGGCCGTGCACGCGGGTGATTTTGCCGCCACCAGCCATATACAGCATGTCGCCAGCCCCCAGCAGTTGTTCCGCCCCCATTTCACCCAGAATAGTCCGGCTGTCGATTTTACTGGTCACCTGAAACGAAATCCGGGTTGGAAAGTTGGCCTTGATTGTACCGGTGATCACATCAACCGACGGGCGCTGTGTGGCCATGATCAGGTGAATACCCGACGCCCGCGCCATCTGCGCAAGCCGTTGAATACAAGCCTCAATCTCCTTGCCTGCGACCATCATCAGGTCGGCCATCTCGTCGACAATCACCACGATAAACGGCATCGAAACTGGCTTGAATTCGTCTGTCTCAAATACCGGATCGCCGGTTTCGTCGTCAAATCCGGTTTGCACCGTGCGGCTGAAGTTTTCGCCTTTCGCCAGCGTGTCCTTCACCCGGCTATTATAGCCTTCGATGTTACGCACGCCCATTTTGGACATCTTGCGGTAACGCTCTTCCATTTCGCCGACAACCCATTTCAGGGCAACAACCGCCTTTTTCGGATCGGTCACAACGGGCGACAACAAGTGCGGAATGCCGTCATAAACCGACAGTTCCAACATTTTCGGATCGATCATGATCATCCGGCATTCTTCGGGCGACAGTTTGTAAAGCAGGCTTAAGATCATCGTGTTGATCGCAACCGACTTACCCGAACCCGTGGTCCCCGCAATCAGCAAATGCGGCATCTTGGCAAGGTTCGCCACCACCGGATCACCGGCGATATTCTTGCCCAGCGCCAGCGGTAGTTTCTGCATCGAATCGCCAAAATCCTTAGAGGCAAGAATCTCTCGCAGCAGGACTTTTTCACGATGCACATTCGGCAGTTCGATCCCGATGACCGACCGCCCCGGCACCGTGGATACCCGCGCTGAAAGGGCGGACATTGACCGCGCGATATCGTCGGCCAAGCCAATCACCCGGCTGGCCTTCAGGCCCGGCGCCGGTTCCAGTTCGTACATCGTTACAACCGGCCCCGGCGAAACCGCACCGATTTCACCTTTGACGCCATAATCATCCAGCACGTTTTCCAGCATCCGCGCGTTTTCTTCCAAAGCTTCATCCGACAGGTAATGCCGCTCGATGCTGACGGGGTTGGCCAACAGGTTCAGTGGTGGAGATTCGAAATCCGACGTTGGATCCTCGAATTTCAGCGTTGGCTGCGCTTCGCGTTCGGCCTTTTTGCTGGTTTTCACGTTTCGACTGGTTCGATGCTGCACCACAGCCCGACTTTCCGGAGTCGGTGGAACGTAAGGTGTTTTCGGGATAATCAACGGTTCCGGCGCAAGCGAATACGCAGCGTCGTCCACGTCGTCGTCTACATCAATCAAAATTGGTTCTGCGTGACGGGCAACCAGTTCCGATCTTGGCTTTGATTTACGATTTCGGATCACATCAGCAATGCGCGTGCGCACACGTTCTTCTGGCGGCGCCGAGATATTAAGGTTGGGAGCGCGCGGTGATACCAATTCAGGTTCAAGTGCCGTCACAACCGGTTGGCGACGCACAAACTCGGTTTTTGACGCGCCAAAAGCCGGGCGGTTTCGATCAGCTTTGGCTGGCGTTGCAACTTGCGGTTCGTGGTGATGATCAGGTTCGTCATATTCTTCTTTGCGTTCCTGACGACGATTATACGCAGCCTGCGCCGTGCGCGCCGCAGTCCCACCGGCGAAACCCAAAATGCGAACAATCGACGCATAGGTCAGGATGACACCAACCAACAAAAACCGCGCGATTTTCGCCAGTTCCGCGCGATCTGTGCCCAGTACAAATGCGCCCAGAGCAACCATTGCGGCGCCTGACAACAGGCTGATCAGTTTGATCCCAAAGACAAGATCAATCGGGATCAGCTCCAAAATCGCGGCAATCGCCGTATCGCCGAAAATGCCGCCCAGCCCAAAGCTAAGTCCCCAGTCAATCGCGGGCGCATGGGTCGAGGCAAAAATCGCAGCAATCGCAATTGCGATCGGCGAAAAAATCATCCGGCTGACAAATCGGTCCTCGCCGTAATGCCCCATAAACCGCACACCCCAGACCAACCCGACCAGCGAAATGCCCCACGAGGCCCAGCCGATTGTCACAAACAATGGGCTGGCCAATGACGCACCGGTTTTACCCAGTATGTTTCTCACTGGCGCGTCTGTTTCACTTAACCAACTTGGATCTTCCGGCGTGAACGAGGCGATCATCAGCAGCGCCAGCAGCCCGAGAACAAGCATCACCAATCCCAAAAGCTCTTTGCCGCGGCGTTGGATCGCCTCCTGCACATGGCTTTCCAACAATGGATTTCGTTGTCTAGTCTGATACGCCATGCGTCCCGTCCTCGTTAGTAGATGCAGTCGCGGATCGCTTGTAATCCGCGCTGCACTTCTTGTTTGGGGGCCACCATGGCGACCCTGATATAACCCTGTCCGGGATTAACCCCGTCAACTTCGCGGCTGAGATATGCACCCGGCAAAACCTTAACCCCGGTTTCCCGCCACAGCTTAATCGTCGCTGCCTCGCCGTCATCGACCGGCAACCACAGAAAAAACCCGGCTTCAGGTGCCATATAGCCCTGCACATCTTTGAAAATCTCGTCGGCGATCCGGTACTTTTCCTGATACAGCTTGCGGCTTGCAACCACATGCGATTCGTCCCGCCAAACGGCGGTCGCGGCGCGTTGCAATGGCAGCGGCAGCGGTGCCCCGGAATAAGCCCGCAAGCGTTTCAGCTCGGCAATCGCCTTTGGCCCGCTTGTGGCAAAACCTGAACGCAGACCGGCCAGATTGGATCGCTTTGACAGGGAATGAAACGCAACCACCCGTTCAGGGTCAACGCCGATTTCTTTAGCAACCTCAAGCGCACCCGGAGGTGGGCTGTTGCGGTAAATCTCGCAGTAACACTCATCCGCAAAAATCCGGAAATCGTGCTTTTCCGCCAGATGCAACAAGTCAGCCCAATACTCCCGCGACGCAACCGCACCCTGTGGATTGGACGGCGAGCAGACAAATGCAATGGCCGTCTGGTCAAGAACTTCGGCAGACAACCGACTGAAATTAGGCAAAAATCCATCAGCCGCAGGGCAAGGAATGAAAACCGGTTCAGCATTAATCGCCGCCGCCCCGACCGCATAGACCTGATAAAACGGGTTCGGGATCAGAATTTTCGCCCGCTTACCGTTCTTTTCTTCCGGACACAGCGCAATGGCTGCATTGAACAGCCCCTCACGGGTGCCGTTCAGCGTGATGATTTCGCTCAACGGATTTTTGACAACGCCATAGCGCAGCTTGATCCAGTCAGCGATCGCCGCCAGCAATTCCGGCGCGCCGTCATTCGGCGGATACTGCCCGAATTCATGCGCATGTGCGGCGATAACTTCTGGTACAAACGCCGGAAACGCGTGTTTTGGGTCGCCAATTGTCATAGCGATTTCAGGCCCTCCCGCAGGAAGGTCAGCCAAAAGCGCACGCAGGCGCGGAAACGCGTATTCAGGCAGGTCCGAAAACCGCTGGGGAAACTGCATTAGTGCCTCAATTCACAGGGTCTAAACGCCCTATTTCCCATGACATTAACGCGAACCCGTCTTTCGGTCCAGCCTTGAGTTTACCTAATTAAAGCGGCAATTCGGTTGTGTCTTTTATGTCTTTCAGAAAACTCCGGCCAAAAGCCAGCGCAACCAGACCTTCAGGAACAGCCCGAACCAAACCTTTTTACGCTTTTGCCTGATCCTATTCGGCCAACGCCGCCTCGACTCCGGCACCGACGCGCAACAGTCGGCTGTCCTGACCAGCCGCCCCACACAGCATAATGCCACAAGACGGCACGCCGGTTGGCAGGGTCATCGCCGTAAGCCCCATCAGATTGCCAATGCGGGTATTTCTGAGGGTCCGGAGGTTTTCCGACACGTAATAATCATGATCACTCGCCAGCCGTTCCACATTCGGGGGCAGTATCGGCGAAGACGGCATGATCACCGCATCATAGCCAGCGGTCTTGGCAGCATATCCCGCCCGCAACTCACGCAGCCGCTTCCAGCCTTTCACATAGTCCAGCCCGGAAAAAACCGCGCCGCTGCGAAACCGATCCAGAATCTCTTTAAACATCAGGTCCGGCTGCTTTTCGATCACATCCTGCCAATGCGCATAGGCATCAACCGTGAACAGGCAGGCGGCAATCGGCATCGCATCAGCAACCTCGCTGACCTCGCCTTCGGTCACGATCCCACCAGCGGCTTTGATCATTTCAACCGCGTTCTGAAACCCCTCTGCGGGCTCTTCGCTCAGATCGTCCATGGCGATTGTGTTCAGGATCATGAACCTGCGCCCCTTGACGCTTGCAGCGGTCAGATCAGCGGCCTTTTTGCCGGACATCGCAGCCGTCATATAGGCCGCATCCTCGACCGAACGGCACAGCGGACCGACCGTATCAAATGTTTCACTCAGCGGCACGACACCTTCCAGCGACAGTGCATTATGGGTTGGTTTGAACCCGACCAGATCATTCCACGCCGATGGTATCCGCACCGACCCACCGGTATCCGACCCAATCCCACACGCCGCCAGCCCAAACGCAACCGACGTTGCCGCCCCCGAAGAAGACCCACCGGGCGCGCCTTCGGGATCATTCACATTGGGCGGAGTGGCAGTGATCGGGTTATAGCCAAGCCCGGAAAATGCCAGTTCCGACATATGCGTTTTGCCCAGACAGACCAATCCGGCCTTTGTGGCGTTCGCCAATACAACCGCATCCTTTGTCGGCACACGCCCTTTCAGATAAGCCGTGCCAGCCTCGGTTTTCGTACCTGCCGAATCAAACAGATCTTTCCACGAAATCGGCACGCCATCCAAAAGCCCAAGCCGCTGCCCGGCGACTGCACGATCCGAGGCCGCCTTGGCTTCAGCCAACGCGCGATCATGGGTGACCGCTGAATAAATCCGGTCGCTATATTCATGACCATCAATCGCCTCGAGATAAATTTCCGTCAGGCGCAACGGGTCAATTTCACCCTGCCCAATGCCGCGCCCCAATTCACATGCACTCTCAAACAACCATTCCTGTGACATCACGTCCTCCGTCAATGCTTTGTCGCAACGGTAGCGGCGCAAAGTCCAATGGACAATCCCGATTGCGGTGCGATACTTGGACCCATGAAATCTGACACTGATATTCTGATCGTAGGCGGCGGTTTGAACGGCCCGGCCTTGGCGATTGCTTTAGCGCAGAATGGCCTGCGCGTAACGCTGGTTGATGCCTTACCGCTGTCTGTGCGCACCGACCCTGCCTTTGACGGGCGCGCCTATGCACTGGCGCGGGCAACGACGCAAATGTTGCGGGCAATCGGTATCTGGGACGCGGTCGCCACCCACGCTCAGCCGATCCTGGATATTATCGCCAGCGATGGACGCCCCGGCCAAGGGGCTGCACCGTGGTTTTTGCATTTCGACCATACCGAGATTGAAGAAGGCCCAATGGGTTTCATGCTGGAAGACCGCTATCTGCGCCGCGCCCTGCTGGCCGCTGTCGGCAAGACCAAAAACATCACACAAGTTGCAGGTCGCGTGGTGGCGCAGAAGACCGGCCAAACAGGCGCCGAAGTCACGCTTGATAACGGCGAACGCTTAACTGCCCGTCTGTTGGTTGGTTGCGACGGGCGCGACAGTGGCGTCGCCCTGCGCGCCGGGATCGCACGCACTGGTTGGGGATACGAGCAAACCGCCTTGGTCTGCGCGATTGCCCACGAGAAACCCCATAATGGCGCTGCGCATCAATTTTTCACCCCCTCCGGTCCCTTGGGAATTCTACCCCTGCCGGGCAATCGCTGCTCGATCGTCTGGGCGGAAACCACGGAACGCGCCGCATGCATCACCCAGCTTTCTGATGCGGATTATCTGGCCGAACTGCGCCCGGTTTTCGGCGAGTTTCTTGGCAAGATTGCACTGGAGGGCGACCGGTTTTCCTATCCGTTGAAACTGACAATCGCCAACAGTTTTATCGCCACGCGCCTCGTGCTTGTGGGCGATGCCGCCCACGGTATGCACCCTTTGGCGGGGCAAGGTCTGAACATGGGGCTGCGGGATGTCGCCGCCTTGGCCGAAGTCCTGACGCTGGCCAATCGCCGTGGCGAGGATTTCGCAAACGATCTGGTTTTAGCGCGATATCAACAATGGCGTCGGTTTGATACGGCCACAATGGCCGCCGCAACTGATGGCATTAACCGGTTGTTTTCCAACGAAAACCCGATCCTGCGCGCTGGTCGCGACCTTGGGCTTGGGATCGTGAACGCCGTGCCAGAATTGCGGCGCGGCCTGATCCGCCAAGCGGCTGGTCTGACCGGTGACTTGCCGAAACTGATGCAGGGCAAAGCGATCTGATTTCACGCGCGCCGTAAGCCTAAAAAGGAACCGCAGATGCCAACTCCCGTCAAACCCCGCGCCCGCGATCTTGGTCTGCCGTTTCCCGGAACACCCGGTCCGTTTAATGCAATCACCGATGTGCCTGGCGTCAGTGTCGGCTTTACGACCCTGACCGATCCCGCCCGCAACATCCGCACCGGTGTTACCGCCATTCTGCCGCATGAACCACAATCGACCCCACGACCGGTCTGGGCCGGTCAATATGCCCTGAATGGGAATGGCGAGATGACCGGCACCCATTGGATCAACGACGCGGGCTATTTCATCGGCCCGATTTGCATCACCAACACCCACTCGGTCGGCATGGTGCATCATGGTGCGACGCGCTGGATGATCGACACCTATGCGGATTATTTCCGCACCGAACACGCTTGGGCAATGCCCGTGGTAGCCGAAACCTATGACGGTGTGCTGAACGATATTAACGGCCAGCACGTGACCACCGAACACACAATTGCCGCCCTGAACAGCGCCACAACCGGCCCTGTGGCCGAAGGATCAACCGGCGGCGGCAATGGCATGATCGCCTATGAATTCAAAGGCGGCACCGGCACCGCATCGCGCCGCGTGACGATAGGCGGAGAAACCTACACCGTTGGCGCCTTGGTGCAGGCCAATCACGGCATCCGCCCTTGGTTGACGATCTTGGGCAAACCGATCGGCCAGATGATGCCCGAGGGGCGCCTGCGCGAACAGGAATCAGGCTCCATCATCGTGATCCTCGCCACCGACGCGCCCTTATCCTGCCTGTCTTTGCGCCAAACCGCCAAGCGCGCCGCAATCGGCATCGGGCGCGGCGGCACTCCCGGCGGCAACAGTTCCGGCGATATTTTCCTCGCATTTTCCGTGGCAAACCCGCAGAAAATGCCGGAAAACGACGCAGCGCTGACCACAAGGACCGAGCTTAACACCGACATGATCGACCCGCTTTACCTTGCCGCCGTTGAATGCGTTGAAGAGGCAGTGGTGAACGCAATCGTCGCCGGTGAAGACGCGCCAACCGTCAAACCTGCCGGGAATGTCTGCAAAGCCATCGACACCGAAAAACTGCGGCAGGTGTTCGCGGAGCGGCGCTAAAGCGTTTTGCGTTTATCCTGAGGCATTTAGCGACGCGAACGCCTGTGCAAGCTCATAGGCTGTCTCGCGTCGCAAAACGCTCTAGTCTTCCAGAACCCGCGCCTCGTCCACCAACATAACCGGAATGCCATTGCGTATCGGAAACGCCAGCCGGGCGTTCTTTGAAACCAGTTCCAGCGCCTCGGCATCGTAATCCAGCGGGCCGTTGGTCACCGGGCAAACCAGCGCTTCCAGCATCTTGCGATCCGCCTTTGGGTCCGTCGTCACTGCAACACCCCCAGATCACTCGCCCCGCCCGCCGCCAGCGCAAATTCAATCAGCGTCACCAGCGTTTCACGGCGATCCGTCAGGGTCGGCGCTTCCAGCAACGCTTGTTTGTCTTCGATATCAAACGGGCACAGCATCGACAGCGAGTTTATCAGCATCTCGTCATCAGCCTTTTCAAGACTGCTCCAATCCGAATTCAGCCCGGTCGAGCGGAAAAACCGCCGCAGCAATTCCAGAAACTTCGGCCGGTCAAATGACGCGTCCACCTCGGCCTTACCAAGATCGCGCGCAAAACTGGCCCAGTCAGTTTCAGCCCTCAGATACGGCGTAAAACCACCCGTCAGTTCCGACATCCGAAACCGCGACACCCCGCCCAGCGTGATCCGGTACTGCCCGTCTTCGGTTTCCGCAAACGTCACCACCCGCCCGGCGCATCCGATCCGGTGCAACCGCGGGTTGCCGCTGTTTCCGGGTTCCGCCAAAGGCTGCACCATGCCGATCAGCCGATGCTTGGTTTTCAGCGTGTCTTCCAGCATCGCCAGATAACGCGGCTCGAATATCTTCAGCGGCAAACGCGCACGCGGCAACAGCAATGCCCCCGGCAAAGGGAACACCGGAATCGTATCAGGAAGGTCGGCCAGATTAATCATCATACCCAGACTAACCGAAAAAGTAATTCAGGCAAAGATCATCGACGACAGTTTACGCCGCCCGTTCAACACAATCGGATCCTGCGGTTTTAACGCATCAAAGATCGTGAACAACTGTGCCTTCGCGGCCCCGTCGTTCCATTCACGGTCGCGGCGAAACAGCTCCAGCAATTGCGCAACTGCCCCTTCGGCATCATCCGCGGCCAGCAAAGCAACTGCCAGATCAAACCGCGCCTGGAAATTCGCGGGATCAGCCTCGACCGCTTGCTGTAACTCGGCCACCGGCCCCGCATCCGCCGTGGCCAGCGCCAATTCAAGCTGCGCTTTGGCCACCGCGATTTCCACACTGTTGGCCATTGCGGCTGGCGCTGCTGTCAGCAAATCACTTGCCTGCGCCGTTTCCCCAAGCGCCAGATGCGCGCGCACCAAACCGCCATAAGCCGCCGCAATGCTTGGGTCTTCGTCCAGAATGGCAGCAAACGTCTGCGCTGCATCCGTGGCTTCCCCATCCGTCAACATCTGCTCGGCTATTTCCAGAGCTTCGCTCAGACCACCATCACCCGCCAAAGCCGCCAGTTTACCAACAAACTCGGTGATTTTCGCAGGTGTCTGGTTGCCGGTAAATCCGTCCACCGGCTTGCCGTCAAAAAACGCATAGACCGCCGGGATCGACTGAATGCGCATCTGGGCTGAAATCTGCTGGTTCTCGTCAACATTGATCTTGACCATCCGAACCTTACCGCCTGCCTTGGTCACCGCCGCCTCAAGTGCCGGGCCCAGCGTTTTGCACGGCCCACACCACGGCGCCCAGAAATCAACGATCACCGGCACCTCTTTGCTGGCCTCGATCACATCATCCATAAAGGTCGCTTCCGACCCGTCAATCACCAGATCCGCGGCGGGCGCTGCCGGAGCAGCCTTACCAAATTCAAGCATCTCAAATTCTCCAGTTTCGGCACCAAAGCCGTTTCCGCCTATATGCGCCATCAGAGGCGGGTTTTAAAGGGTGGATGGTTTGGGAAAAGCGCCTAAGCGGTGCTGTCTGGTTCATCAGGTCCGAAAAGATAATCCAGAACCGGATTGATCCAACCCATCCTTTCAGGGAACCGTCGGGACAAGCGCCTGAAATGGCCGCGATTGCGTCGCATCACATCAAAAGTCCAGCCGCCGCCTTAAATGCCTTGTCTGCTTTACTCATCAACCGCCCTCTCTGTTCCATCAAAATGGCGCGCCGAACGGCGGCTTACAAGCCCCGGCTGTTCACAGATCAAACGTTGCAAACACCGGTGCGTGGTCTGATGGTTTCTCCCAGCCCCGCACGTCGCGCAAAACCCGGCTTGAATGGCCCGCGCTGGCGATATCGCTGGTTGCCCAGACGTGGTCCAGCCGGCGGCCCTTATCAGCTGTGTCCCATTCCGCAGACCGGTACGACCACCACGAATAAAGCGGCCCGTCGGGAATGTCGGCGCGGGTGACATCCACCCAATCGCCCGCTTCCTGTGCCGCCGCCAGATGGTCAACTTCGATCGGCGTGTGGCTGACGATCTTCAGCAATTGCTTGTGCGACCAGACATCATCCTCGCGCGGGGCAATGTTCAGATCCCCCACAAGGATCGATTTCTGCGGCCTGTTTGCATGAAAATAGTCCCGCATTTCGGTCAGATAATCCAGCTTCTGCCCGAACTTGATGTTCTTGTCGCGATCCGGTTCATCCCCGCCCGCCGGAACATAAAAATTCTCGATCGTCACGCCGTTTTCCAGCCGCCCGGAAACGTGCCGCGCATGGCCCAAATTCACGAAATCATGCTGCGCCACCTCGATGATCGGCAGCCTGGAAATAATCGCCACCCCGTTATAGCCCTTCTGACCACTGGCAATCATATGCCCATAGCCCAGCGCCTTGAACCCGTCCGTCGGGATCAGTTCAACCGGCGATTTGCATTCCTGCAGGCACAGGATATCCGGTGATTCCTCGGCCAAAAGCTTCAGCACCAAAGCCTCGCGCAGACGCACCGAGTTGATGTTCCAGGTGGCAATCGTAAACGGCATGAAATCCCCCAAAGTTTCCGAACGGAACTCTAGACCGCCCAACGACAGCCCGCAACCAGCGGTTCTTATCCGCGCAAAAACCCTCGCCAAAGGCCAAAAGCTTTTCTCGCGAGCCAAAAAAAACCCGGCGCAAGGCCGGGCCAGTCCATCAGGGAGAATTCCACGTCATTGCCCCGGCGTGAAGAGGGGTCTTATTGTTCGGAACCGGGAGACAATCCCGAACAACTCAACCTATAGTCGCCAAATCTGGCGAAATTAAGGCCACACAGCAACTCGCTGTGTCTTTTACGCCACCAACCGATAGCCACCGCTTTCCGTCACCAGCAACCGCGCATTCGACGGATCCGGCTCGATCTTTTGACGCAGACGGTAAATATGAGTTTCCAGCGTATGCGTGGTCACCCCGGCGTTATATCCCCAAACCTCGTGCAGCAGCACATCGCGCGCGACAACGTCGTCCGTCGCGCGGTACAGATATTTCAGGATATTCGTCTCTTTTTCCGTCAGGCGGATTTTCTTTTCATCCCCGGTTATCAACATCTTATCGGCCGGCTTGAACGTATATGGCCCCAGTTGAAACACCGCATCTTCGGATTGTTCGTGCTGTCGCAACTGCGCCCGGATGCGCGCCAGAAGCACCGGAAATTTGAACGGTTTTGACACATAATCATTCGCACCGGCATCAAGCCCAAGGATCGTGTCGGCGTCCGTATCATGCCCTGTCAGCATCACAATCGGGCATTTCACCCCTTGCTTGCGCATCAAACGGCACAATTCGCGGCCGTCCATATCGGGCAGACCGACATCAAGGATCACCAGATCATAAATCGCCTCGCGGGCCTTTTCCAAACCGCGCGACCCGGTATCAGCCTCGAATACATCAAATTCTTCGGTCAAAACCAACGAATCCGCCAACGCTTCCCGCAGATCTGCATCATCGTCCACCATCAGTATTTTTTTGACATTAGCCATATTGCTCTCCTGTCTTCTCTGCTTAAAACATGTGCCTGACGCGCCCAACACACAATAGCCACCCGCCTTTGTCACGTGGAGTTGTCAAAATCGCCGGATATGTTTCATATTCCCCGTCAGCCAGATATAGGATTGTCTGAAACTGTAACAAAGGATTGCCGGAATGGCGCTTGCGCTAACGCATGCCGAACAGATCGCCCGCCTGCGGGCTGATCTGCGTATGGGTGTCGGCGTCGTTCTGGTTGACGGGGCGCAGTCAGCCTTGGTGCTGGCGGCCGAAACGGTCACCAGCGCGCGCTTAAGCGATGCGCGCGCCCTTGGCCCTGCGCTGCTGGCAATCACCGCCAGACGTGCCGAGACATTAAAGGCCCGGGCTTACGACGGCGATCTGGCGCGCATCGTTGTGCCAAAGGATGCCGACATGACGTGGGTCCGCTCGATCGCTGACCCCTCGGGTGATCTTAACCACCCGATGCAAGGTCCGCATATTTCGGCACGCGACGGGTCGGCTGATCTGTTTCGCGCCGCCATTATTTTGTGCAAGCAGGCGTTTCTGTTGCCCGCCGCCTTGGTGGTGCCATTGGCAAACGGACCGGAATTGGCCCATACACATGGCCTTAATTCACTCGATCTGACGGCTGTGGGATCAGCCTTGTTACAATCAAGCCCCTTGCATGAAGTCACCGCCGCCCGCCTGCCGATGGAGGTTTCCGAGGCCGGGCGCTTGCATGTTTTCCGCCCTGATGACGGTGGCGAGGAACATTACGCCATTGAAATCGGCCGCCCTGATCGCGCACAACCGGTTCTCAGCCGCCTGCATTCTGCCTGCTTTACCGGCGATCTGCTGGGGTCACTGAAATGCGATTGCGGTCCGCAATTGCGCGCCGCCCTTAAACAAATCGGCGAGGCGGGGCATGGCGTTTTGCTTTACCTCAATCAGGAAGGGCGCGGCATTGGGCTTGCCAATAAAATGCGCGCCTATTCACTTCAGGATCAGGGCTTTGATACGGTCGAGGCCAATCACCGCCTTGGCTTTGAAGATGACGAGCGGGATTTCAAACTGGGCGCCGAGATTTTGCGCAAACTGGGGTTCAGCGCCGTGCGTCTGATGACCAATAACCCCAAGAAGGTGCAGATGATGCAGGCGTCAGGCATTGAAGTCACCGAACGCGTACCGCTGGCCGTCGGTCGCAACAGTCACAACACCGAATATCTGGATACCAAGGCGGCCAAAAGCGGGCATTTGTTGTGAACCCCACAGCTTTTGATCTGGTGGTTGGGAAATGGGGTGCGCGGTATCGCGGGCAGGTTTTTCCCTGCGCGGTCGGTCGTGGTGGCATTGGCCAAAAACAGGGCGAGGGCGACGGCATCACACCAAAAGGGCGTTGGCAGATCACCGGTGCCGGGTATCGGGCTGATCGCTTGGTGCGACCTGATTTTGCCTTTCCCAACCACAGGATCGGGCCGACCGATATCTGGTCTGATGACGCCGCTGACCCGGCTTATAACCACCATGTCGCAGTGCGGGCGCACCCTTTTAGCCACGAAAAACTGCGCCGCACTGATCCGCTTTACGATATTTATGCCATTTTGGATTTCAACTGGCCCAATTCCGTTCCCGGCGCAGGCTCGGCGATTTTTCTGCATGCCTGGCGCAAACCCCGCCACCCGACCGAGGGCTGCGTTGCGTTTGCGCCCGATGTGCTGCGTTACATTCTGGAAAGTTGGGAAACCAGATCGCGGGTTGTGATCCGCTAGCCGTATTCACGCGCCCCGAAAACGCCCGAGCCGACGCGGACGTGGGTTGCGCCAAATGCGATGGCTTTTTCAAAATCACCACTCATCCCCATCGACAATCCGCTTAACCCGTTGCGTTGTGCGATCTTGCGCAGCAACGCGAAATGCAGACTGGCCTCTTCCTCGACGGGAGGGATAACCATCAGGCCCTGAATGGGCAGGTCCATCGCCACGCATTCGGCAATGAAATTATCCGCATCCGCCGGCAAAACCCCGGCCTTTTGCGGCTCTTCGCCAGTGTTGACCTGAATGAACAGGCTTGGACAGATCCCGCGCGCCTGCGCCTCATCCGCCAGCTTTTTGGCCAATTTGGGTCGGTCAACAGAATGAAATACATCAAATAAATTAAAGGCTTGTTTAATTTTATTGATTTGCAGCGGGCCGATCAAATGCACGTTGACGTCTTTGTATGTCGCGCGGAAATCGTGCCATTTTCCGGCGGCTTCCTGCACCCTGTTCTCGCCAAACAAGCGGTGACCCTGATCCAGAACCGCCACGACCCGTTCGTTGGGCTGCACTTTGGAAACGGCGATCAGTTGAACCGAATCCGCAATTCTACCCGCTCTTTTTTCTGCAACAGCAATCTGAGTTTGAATTTCCGAAAGTGACATTGTTTTTCCTCGCCGATTTTGATCTCTTATGGCCCAGTCAAAGAGTAACAAGAAAGTCCAAATGCGCGAAGGCTATTCACACGAACTTAACCTTGCGGCTTGGGTTTCAAAAAGTCTAATGTCCTTGATAGGTTAAGCCTCTATGCTGAAAAATTTGGACTTGAAATGACAGAAAACAAGTTTTCGATTCGTGACACAATAAGGTCAGCCCAAAGAGCGGAAGAAACTGGCGATCTTGCAGCGGCAGCAAATTTTTACGCTATGGTTGTGTCTCGCTTTCCCAACCATCCTGTTGCGGCCAAAAGATTGAAAAACCTTCATAAAGCCCTGACCGGCTCTGCGACTCTCACGCAAAATAACGTCAATCAATTGGTTGTCTTGCTGCAAACCGGGGATATGGAAAACGCCGCTGAGATGGCGACAAGATTAATCTGTATAGCTCCGAAAGAGGCCGTTCTGCACAATTTTCAGGGCATCGCACTGTCACGGACATTTGAGACCAAAAGGGCCGAACACGCTTTCCGCACGGCCATAAAACTGCGCCCGAACTATACTGAAGCCTTGGGAAATCTTGGCACATTATTAAGTGATACAGGCAAACCTGATGCAGCCCGAATTGTGCTTGAACAAGCGCTGAAGCTGAAGCCGGATTTTTGTGAGGCAAGCAATAGTATGGGCGTGGTTTTATGCCAACTTGGACGACAATCAGAGGCCTTGAAATTTCTGGACAATGCCATTGCCCTTAAACCAGATTACGTGAGTGCTTTTAACAACAAGGGGCTTGCCTATAAGGATTTGAACAAACTCAGTTTGGCAATTGATGCATTCGAGGCGGGCCTGAGATTTGACAAGTCAAATATCGATATTCTGACCAATCTTGGCTATGCCTATTCGCAAGCTGATCGCGAACTTAATGCAATCTCAACTCTGAAAAAAGTTTTAAAGCTAGCCCCGGACAATGCCGAAGTCTATTTGCGTTTAGCTGTGGTTCAAAGCACGGTGGGGCAATTGGATCTGGCAAAACAGAATCTTCTGACCGCTATTGAAAAGGATCCAACGAAAGCTGAGGCTTACAGGGTCTTGTCCGCGCTTAAAACATATGAAAGAGACGATCCTGAGGTCAACGCAATGAAACGGCTTTTTGCTAGCCCTGCTACAGACCAATATACACAGATTCATCTCGGTTTTGCGCTGGGAAAAGCCTTTGAAGATATTCAGGAACACAGGAAGGCCTTTGAATACTGGGCAACGGCCAATCTAAATAGGCGCCAGCAGTTCAGTTATTCAATTAATGAAGACCGCGAATTTTTCGCCCAGATTCGGGAGATTTTCAACGTCGAACTCATGGCTTCTTTCAAAGGCCAGCAAAGTGCCTCCAACCAACCTATCTTTATAGTCGGAATGATGCGCTCTGGTACAACCCTCGTCGAACAGATCCTGTCCAGTCACAGCCAGGTTTTCGGCGCAGGTGAGGTGCCGTTTGTGAATACTTATGCCCGAAATAACTTTGAAACACTGAAAAGTGGGGGACGGATTGAACTGGATGGTTTCATCAGCGGGTACCTTGATTGCTATCGCGAAGCGGCAAAGCAGTCGCCAAGGGTGATCGACAAGTTACCTATTAATTTTTTGTGGGTCGGACTTATCAAGGCGGCGTTTCCAAACGCCAGGATCATCAATCTGGTTCGAGATCCGCGTGATGTGGGCCTGTCTATTTTCAAGAATTACTTTGACGCCCTGGGGAATAAATATGCCTATGACCTTGAGGAACTGGCGGAATTCTATTTGCTTTATCGCCAGATGATGGAGTTCTGGCATAAGGTTTTACCGGGTGCGGTCTATGATATTTCCTATGAAGCAATTGTCGATAACGTCGAAGGTGAGGCACGTAAATTGCTGGAGTTTTGTGATCTGGACTGGGAAGGTGAAGTGCTGAATTTTCATAAAGCCCCTCGGGTTGTCAAAACGGCAAGCCTGGCACAGGTCCGAGAACCTATTTATGCAAGTTCAAAGAAAAAGTGGCCTATGTTTGAACGGGAACTTGCGCCGTTTATTCGTATTCTTAAAGAAAACGATGCGTTGCAGAATTTACGTTTGTCGTAATCGGGTACAAGTAATCTGCATCCACCGAACATAAAAAGAGCGGGCCAAGGCCCGCTCTTTCCACTCGAACTAACTGTTAAGATTAGAAACCGAACGTGATACCTGCATCTGTGGTAACGGCACCAGCAACCGAACGTACGGATACGCTAGCATTAGCACCGCCACCAAGCGGTTGCTTGTATGACACGAAGTAAGCAGCCCGCGTAGCTGTTGCTCCACCGTTCAACTGGTTACCAAAACCAGCGTAGAGCGAACCAGCACCCATGGCGGTCTTCACAGTTCCCATGTAACCTGTTGTGCCATTCGACATAGCAATGTGACCGCCAATAGTTGCGGAACCAACACCAAACGAAACATTCAAAAGCGTGCCGCCAGCAGCGCCAGCACCAGAATCGTATCCAACGCCTACTGATGCTGTACCCATATTAAAGTTAGCTGCAATTTCGGTGTCGTTTGCGGCCCCCCCACTCGCGGAACCGCCCGAGATCGAAATGTTAGCTGAACCCAAAGCGAAGTCCAAACGAACAACCGAAGCGCCAGCGGCACCTGAAGAATGAGTTACCCAAGTAAAGGCGTTACCACCCGCTGCCATATCAGCACAACTACCGGTAAAACCAATACCACAGCCCCAGATGTTGCCAGCCTGTGAAATAGCGCCACCAGCGTTGCCAACTGTCAGAGTTGCCATGCCGTTGCCGATATAGAGACGTGGAGCACCGATTGCGCCGACTGCGCCGCCATTCATGTTCAGACGAACATAAGCGCCGAATGTCAGGCCGCCATCTGTTTCGCCGGAAGCATTAGCGTTAATCCGAAAACGGTGTGTAACGTTAGTAGCACCGCCAGTTGAAACAATACCAATACGGCCGGAACCGCTGAGCGAGATATCGGCAGCAGCTGCGCCCGCAAGCATAGTCAGGGCTGTAGTAGTGAGAAGAATCTTTTTCATTGTTTTCCCTCGTTAGAGTTTGATTAATAGTACGCCTCAATTTAGGGAATCCAAATTGAGTAGTGTCACCAATCACTGTTTGGGCAGTCTGGGTCAAGCAACAGTAATTTCAATTTTGCAAAGTTGCCGACCGTGGTGCAGAGTTGCCACAGTGGGGCCAACCTGCAGTATTGTCGCCACAATCTGTGCCGCAATTCAAATTTGCTTGTCCCCAAAACAGCAAGCCGATACTAACACTGGTAGAAAACGTTATTAAAAGCGTGGAGGGTACTGTTTTTGTCTAAGTTTTTTAGGGGGCTGCTAATCGGTCTGGTGGTTTTGTCTGTTGCCGGTTGTGGCAATAGCGGCCTGTTCAAGAATCGCACCGGTAAGAAAGCTGTGATTGATCCGCGTCCTCAGGATGAAAAAGCGTTGGGTAAAGGAAAGCTTTCAGACCTGTTTTCCAAATCAGACAACCCAAATGTCACGGTTCGGGTTAATAAATATATCTGGAACGCATCACTGGATATCCTCAGCTTTATGCCGATTGAAAATGCTGATCCGTTTTCTGGCGTTATATCATACGGTTGGGGCGCACCTGCTGGCACATCACGGCAGTATCGGGCCACTGTATATATTCAGGACCCTGCGCTGGATGCGCGCAGTTTGCGTGTTGCATTAGTCTCGCGCGGCGGCCCGGCATCAACTGATACGATTCGCCAGATCGAAAATGCGATCCTGACGCGCGCCCGGCAGATGCGGATTGCCGACAGCAAGCTCTAGACCTACGCGGTCAAAAGGAATTATGAACGCGCCGGGACCCGCAAAATCGGGTTTCCCGGCGCAGTTTTGACAAGGAACAAAGAATGTCGCGTTACAACGCCCGTGTGGTTGAACCTAAATGGCAAAAAGCATGGGAAGCCGCGAATGTTTTCCGCGCTGAACGTGATTCGTCGCGCGAAAAGTATTATGTACTGGAAATGTTTCCCTATCCGTCGGGGCGCATCCACATGGGTCATGTGCGCAATTACACGATGGGCGACGTGGTCGCTCGTTACAAGTCCGCAAATGGATTTAACGTTTTGCACCCGATGGGGTGGGATGCGTTCGGGTTGGCGGCTGAAAACGCAGCTATGGAAAAGGGCATTCACCCGGCGACATGGACCTTTCAGAACATCTCTGACATGAAGGCGCAGCTGAAACCCTTGGGGTTCTCGCTGGACTGGTCGCGTGAAATCGCCACCTGCCATCCGGAATATTATCGCCACCAACAGGCCATGTTCATTGATATGATGGATAAGGGCCTAATCTATCGCAAGAACGCCGTGGTTAACTGGGATCCGGTTGACATGACGGTTCTGGCGAATGAACAGGTTGAACAAGGCCGTGGTTGGCGGTCGGGCGCGTTGGTGGAACGGCGCGAACTGACACAGTGGTTTTTCAGGATCTCGGAATATTCCGACGAATTACTTGCGGCGATCAGTACCCTGGATAATTGGCCGACCAAAGTGAAACTGATGCAGGAAAACTGGATTGGCAAATCACGTGGTCTGCAATTCAGCTTTGAACGCACAGATGACGGCGCGCCGATCGAGGTTTATACGACCCGTCCCGACACCTTAATGGGGGCGTCGTTTGTCGGCATCTCGCCGGATCATCCGATTTCCAAAGCTTTAGAGGCGAAAAATCCCAAGCTAGCGGCGTTTAACATCGAGGCCCGTAAGGGTGGAACGACCGAAGAAGCCATCGAGACAGCGCCCAAGCTGGGTTTTGATACCGGGCTTAAGGTCAAACATCCGTTAAACCCGGATTGGGAACTGCCGGTCTGGGTCGCAAACTTTATCCTCATGGAATACGGCACCGGCGCAATCTTTGGCTGCCCGGCGCATGATCAGCGCGATCTGGATTTCTGCCGGAAATACGATTTGCCGGTTATTGATACGTTTTATGCGCTTGATGACCCGAAACCAGTCACGACCGAGGCATTCGTGCCCTTCAAAACCGACAAGGTGCGTTGGGTCGATCATTTTGCCGGTTTGGACATTGCCACCGGCCAAGAGGCGATTGATGCAACTATCGATTTTGCCGAAACGCAAGGCTGGGGCAAAGGCGTAACCAAGTTTCGCCTGCGCGATTGGGGCCTGTCGCGCCAACGCTATTGGGGTTGCCCGATTCCGGTTGTGCATTGTGATGTCTGCGGTGTTGTTGCTGAAAAGAAAGAAAACCTACCGGTGCGTCTGCCGGAAGATGTGACCTTCGAAAAACCAGGCAATCCACTTGACCGGCATCCGACGTGGCGCGACGTTGCCTGCCCGTCCTGTGGCGGTGCGGCCAAGCGTGAAACCGACACGATGGACACGTTCGTTGATTCGTCGTGGTATTTCGCGCGGTTCACCTCGCCTCGGGCCGAAACCCCGACGGTTATGGCGGATGCGGAATACTGGATGAATGTTGACCAGTATATCGGCGGCGTTGAACACGCGATCCTACATCTGCTGTATTCGCGGTTTTTTGCACGCGCGATGAACTTGACCGGGCATCTGCCGAAATCCGCCATTGAACCGTTCAATGCTTTGTTCACGCAAGGCATGGTAACGCATGAGACCTATGCAACCCGTAATAAGGACGGGCGGCCGGTTTGGCGCACGCCAGATGAGGTCGAGATCCGCGACGGCGTTATGGCTCTGCGAGAGTCAGGCGAAGCGGTCGAAGTTGGGCCGATCATCAAGATGTCCAAATCCAAAAAGAACGTGGTCGATCCGCAGGATATCATCGACCAATACGGTGCCGACACAGCACGCTGGTTTGTTATGTCGGACTCGCCGCCCGAACGGGATGTTGAATGGACAGCTTCGGGTGCTGAAGCCGCGTGGAAACACCTGCAACGCATCTGGCGGATGACAGACGAAATCCACGCAGCTGGCGAAGGCGGCGAACCCGACCCGGCGCTTGAAAAAGCGACAGCTAAGGCAATTGATGAAGTCACCAAAGGCATCGAAGGATTCGCATTCAACAAATCCGTCGCAAAGCTTTATGAGCTGACCAACAGCTTGCAAAAATCCGACGCTGGCCCCTCGGCTAAACGCAAAACCATGCTGACGATCGCGCAGATGATGCAACCCATGACACCGCATCTGGCCGAAGAAGTGTGGGCTGTGTTGGGTGGTCAGGGCTTGGTGGCGCAGGCGCCCTGGCCCAAGGCCGATCCGATGCTATTGGTCGATGATACCGTGACCCTGCCAATTCAGATCAATGGCAAGCGGCGCAGTGAAATCACCGTTCCCAAAGACATGCCAAAGGAAGAGGTTGAAAAGCTTGTCTTGTCCGACGATGCTGTGATCCGGGCACTGGACGGTAATGTGCCTAAAAAGCTGATCCTTGTACCGGGCCGGATTGTGAATGTTGTCATCTGATCGCCGAACCTTTTTGTTGACCTTGGCAGCCCTGCCGATCGCAGGTTGCGGGTTTCAACCAATTTATCTGCAAGGCAGTGCAAGCCGCTCGTTGCATGGACAAATCAGAACCAACCTGATCGAAAGCCGTAATGGTTTCATCCTGCTTGAAAGACTTGAATCGCGGCTTGGTGAGCCCGAGACGAATGCCCGTTTTGAAATGACGGTGGAAATGTCGGTAACGCAGGCAGAGCTGATCCTTGACGTTAAAAAGGGCATTGTGCGGTACGAATTGAACGGTGTCGCCAGTATCACGGTGACGGATTCGACCAGCGGCATGGTGGTTTTTACGGATAAGTTGCGCCAAACGACCGGTTACAGCGGCACATCTGAAACCGCACAGACCAACGCCGCGCGGCAAGATGCGAACGAGCGGATGATTGTCGCCCTTGCCGATCAGATCATTCTGCGCCTGACATCAACTGCCAACAGCTGGGCAAAATGAAACTGTCTGGGCGCGACGCCGTCAGGTATTTTGCCAAACCCGAAGCGGGGCGCACCGGATTGTTGATCTATGGCCCCGATGCGATGCGTATTGCCCTAAAACGCCAGGAAGTAGTGCTGGCCCTTGTCGGCCCGAACGGCGAAGAAGAAATGCGGCTCGCTCGATTGCCTGCCTCAGACCTTAGAAAAGACACCGCGGCCTTGCTTGACGCGGTCAAAGCGCAAAGCTTTTTTCCGGGTCCACGCGTGGTTTTTGTTGAAGACGCCAGCGATGCCTTGACCAAGCAGTTTACTGTGGCGTTGAGTGACTGGCAGAAGGACGATGCGACTTTGGTTGTCACCGCCGGGCAACTGGCAGGCAAATCCAGCTTGCGAAAATTGTTTGAAGGCCACTCCAATTCTTATGCGACGGCGGTTTATACCGATCCACCGACGCGCGAGGAAATTGAAGCGACCCTGACCAAAGCTGGTGTTACAAATATAAGCCAGCCAGCGATGGCTGACCTCACCGTATTGGCGCGGCTTCTGGATCCGGGTGATTTTGCCCAAACGATGGAAAAACTTGGGCTTTACAAGCTGAATGATCCCGAACCTGTCAGCCCGCAGGATGTGGCGGCCTGCGCCCCGGCTACGTCCGAGGCCGCACTTGATGATGCGCTCAACATTATCGCCGAGGCCAAGGTCGGTGAAATCGGCCCGATCATGCGCAAACTTGAAGGCCAGGGCGTTAACGCCACGACAATTTGCATCGGTGCCACACGGCATTTCCGGCAATTACATCTGGCTGCAAGCCATCCCAACGGCCCCGAAGCCGGATTAAGCACATCGCGCCCACCAGTGTTTGGGCCACGGCGAGATCGGATGCTTAGGCAAGCCCGCGCTTTGGGAATGTATAAGCTGGAAAACATGCTGAGCATCCTGACAGACACCGATCTTGCACTCAGAAGTTCAAAGCCCATACCAGCGCGCGCCAGTCTTGAGCGCGCCTTTATCCGTATTGCCATGCTTGGGCGTTCTTGAAAAACAGGGAATCAGAGATGTATAAACTTTTAGGTAGCAAAAAAAGCCGCGCCTTCAGGGTGCTTTGGGCACTTGAAGAAATGGGGCTTGAATACGAACATATTGGGGCAGCCGCGCGGTCCGACGAGGTGCGCGCTTACAACTCTTCGGGCAAGGTTCCGGTCTTGCTTGTGGGTGACCATGTTCTGACAGACAGCGTCGCGATCATTCAGTTTCTGGCGGATAAACACGGCAAGCTGACATTTCCTGCCGGGTCGATTGAACGGGCGCGACAGGATGGATTGACTCAATTTGCCTGTGACGAGATGGATGGCACCCTTTGGACGGCAGCGCGCAACTCGTTCATTCTGCCGGAAGAACGTCGCGTTCCGGCAATCAAAGACACGCTGAAATGGGAATACGCCCGGTCTATGAAAACTTTGGCGGATCGTTTGGGTGATAACACCTATCTGATGGGCGACACGTTTACAGTAGCCGATATCATCGCGACCCACAGTGGAACCTGGGCTCGCAATGCAGGGTTTGCATGCGATGAGCAATCCGTCAGCGACTATATTGATCGGGTAATCGCCCGCCCCGCCTATATCCGCGCACAAGCTCTTTAATCCAGCGGAGGCCCTGCGGGCCGTTCCTTTTTAGGCCCTTCGGGCGGGGTGTTCGGTTGGCTGTCGTGGGTTCAGGGTATCAAGGCAAGGATGTCCTGATGCAGGCTTTTGGGGACGTGGATGCCTTCGGTCAGCGTTTGTTTCCGGCTTTCAAATCGCCGGACGCCGGGCAAGCGTGTGCCTTCCTGAGACAGCACCGCCGCAAACAGTTTTTCGCCGTGGTCAAGGAAACCATGCGCGTCGCCGAACTTGGCGGGATCAAGCGCGATAATCAGTTCGCCGCCTTTCGGTGGTCCGCCACGACCGGCATCATCCTGTGCGGATTCAAGGCTTAGAAACTGGCCAATCAACGGTCCGGCCAACAACTCGATCATCATGGCGAGTGATGCGCCTTTGTAGCCACCAAAACCCAATTGCGCGCCAGCGAGAACCACATTCGGGTCCGTCGTGGCCTCGCCATTTGGTCCGATTCCGGCGGTTTCAGGAACGTTGTGACCATCACGCGCCGCGATCATGATTTCGCCGCGCGCCATGCTGGAGGAGGCCTGATCGAACACCATCGGTGGCTGGCCTTTGCGCGGCCATGCAAAGCCCATCGGGTTGGTTCCAAACAGCGCCTTCAGTCCACCGGCTGGCGCGACATAGGGATAGGCCGCCGTAACAGCAATCGCGCAAAGACCGTCATCGGCCAGTGCTTCGACCTCGGGCCACATTGCGGCGATATGGTACATATTGGTGATGGCCAGGGCCGCAATGCCGTTTTTGCGCGCGCACTCAACCAACGGTTTATGCGCAATGCGTTGGGCCAACGGGGCGTAACCGTTGTCGCCGTCAACGCGAATAACCGCCGGGGCAAGCTGGTCGACCTTGGGTTTAGCCTGGCCATTTACCCGGCCAGAAGTGACGCCGCTGACGTACCACGGCAGGCGAAACAGGCCGTGCGAATGGCAGATGTCAGCCTCGGCCTGGATCATGCGGTCAGCGACTGCACGGGCGTTGGTTTCGTCCAGACCGTTGGCAGAAAGAACCGTCAGCGCAAGTGAGTGGGCTTCGGGTAAGGTCATGTGAACATGGGACATTTCAAGCATCCTTTGCATCAAGAAAATCGGCAGCGGCGAGGCCGGCATGCCGGCCTGTCGCCATGCAGGCGGTGATCAGATAACCACCGGTCGGGGCCTCCCAGTCCAGCATTTCGCCAGCTACGAAAACACCTGGCAAAGCTTTTAGCATCAGGCTGTCATCGACGCTTGATCGCGCCACACCACCAGCGGTCGAGATTGCCTCGTCAATTGGACGCGGGCCATTATGGGGGATCGGTAAAGATTTTAATATTGCGGCCAGAAGTTCGGGGTTTTTTGGCAATGGTCGGGCGCACTCCTGCAGCAAAGCCAACCGAGTTGTGTCGAATTTCAACACCTTACGTAAATGATTAGCCAGACTGTTTTTACCTTGAGGTTTTTCGAGCCGGGTTTTTATCGTCGCCAAAGTCAGGTCAGGAAACAGGTCGATTGCCAGGCCAGCCCCGTCGCGAAGGGCGCGGCTAACGGCGTAAATTCCACTGCCTTCCACGCCCTTTGACGAGATGATGAATTCGCCGCGTTGCCGGATTTGCCCGGCGATCAACGCGACCGATTTCACCGGTTGGCCGAAATGCGGTACCATATGCTGCGACCAGTTAACGCTAAAGCCAACATTCGCCGGTAAAAACGGAGCGATTTCAATGTCCTGCTTGACCAAGATCGGTGCCCAAGCGCCATCAGAACCAAGTCTGGCCCAGCTGGCGCCGCCCAGTGCAAGGACAACCGCATCCGCGAGAATGACCTCGGGGCCGTTGGGGGTTTCGAATTGTACTGCCTGACCTTCAAACCCAGTCCACCGGTATTTTGTCTTAAATATCAAACCTTTGTCATTAAGACGGAGCATCCATGCCCGCAAAAGCGGCGATGCCTTCATTGCTTTTGGAAAAACCCGACCGGTCGAGCCGGTGAATACCTCTTGGTTCAGAGCCTGAGCCCAGGTCACTACATCTTTGTTGGAAAACTCCGCCAGCATTGGCAGCAGCCAATCTTTGGTATCGCCGTAAGCATTGATAAAGGTTTCGAAATCTTCGTCTTTTGTAAGGTTGAGGCCGGATTTCCCAGCCATCTGCAACTTGCGACCGACCGACGGCTTGGCCTCGGCTAGAATAACCTTATGCCCGCGGTCAGCGAGCATTTCAGCGGCCATCAGACCTGCGGGGCCGGCACCTATGACGACGGCGGTTTTCATGCGGCGCACACTTGGATTGCACGTTTTGACTGTGTCATTTCCGGCTGCCTTGCCGAATACGCAAACGGGCAGTTTTATCGTCGCGATAAACGGCGTGAAAACAATCGGATTGCATTTCTGCGGTCAGTCCCGGTTCGCCTAGCCGCTTGATTGCCGTCAATGTGTGGCCCTCGGCGGTAAGGGCTGCCGCCGACAGATCGGCAATGGTCGCAGCGAAATCCTCTGACAGCAAAATCCGGTCAATTAGGCCGTAGGCAAGCGCTGTTTGCGCGTCGAGTTTTTGCGCGGCCAAAAGGATCAATCGGGTGCGCGAAGGGCCGATCAACGCGGTCATTCTGGCAACATCCGAAGGCTGCGGCAGAAAGCCGTTTTTCAGAACCGGGTAAAAGAAATTTGCGCCCGGCACTGCCAGTCGCAAATCGCATGCCAGGGCCAGGGCAAAGCCACCGCCCGCCAAAGTGCCGTTCAGGGCGGCAATCGTCAGGCAAGGCAGGTTTGCCAGACGCGACGACATCTGCTCCCAAACCGGATTGGTCGTAATTGATGACGCATCCCGCGCTTCGCCCAAATCGGCGCCCGCACAAAACACCCGCGTTCCGGCACCCGTTACGACCAGCACCCGCAGATCTGTATCTTGCTGTGCCTGCGCAAAAACCTCGGCCAAGTGTTCCAGCATTCCGATTGTCAGGGCATTGGCCTTGTCGGGGCGGTTCAGCGTTACCGTCCAGGTGCCGCCATTCTTGTGAACATCAATCACTTGATCAACCCGATCCGGCGGCGGATCTTTTCGTCGCGCAGGGAAATCTCCTGCCCCAGGAAATCATTCGCGGCTTTGGTACACATCCAAAACAGGGCGCGCGCTGCCCAACTTGCCGGAATATGCGCGGAAGGGTCGAGCTTGCTGACAGGATTGATGCCCGAAGCGCGGATTTTTACCTGCATTTCGGTGGCCACCGTGCCCGGCGATAATCCCATGATCCGAATACCGGCCGCACGGTTCTCGGTGTCGGCGGCTTTGGTTAACATCGCAGCGCCGGCTTTTGAGGTGCAATAGGCGCTCCACCCTTCAAGGGCGGAATGGGCCGCACCCGAACTGACGGTCAGGATGGTGCTGCCAGATGTCATCACCGGTAAGGCCGCCCGCATTCCGTTGAAAACGCCCTTGATATTGATATCAATCGTGCGCGCCCATTCATCGGGATCAGCACTTGCCAATGGGCCGATTGGATCAACCACACCGGCGTTATTGATCAGAACGTCAAGGCTGCCGTAAGCTTTGAGTGCTGCATCAGTGGCTTTCTGAACCTCGTCAAAACGGCTGACATCGCATTTCACCGCGATAGCATTGCCGCCTGCCTTGGTTATTTCAGCGACAAGTCCGGCAATCTCGCTTTCGGTTCTTGCTGTAAGAACAACATTCGCACCCGCGCGCGCAAAGATTTGCGCGGCCGCAGCACCGATGCCACGGCTGGCCCCGGTGACCAAAACGGTCTTTCCTGTGAGTTCGGTCATGTTTCAGGCTTTCCTATTCTTCGGGCGCATAACTGCCATCGGCGCGGTGGACTTCCTGACCACTTAACGCAGGATTGAAAACGCAAACAAGTCGTAAGTCGCCGCCCAGCGCCCGAACCGTGTGCCGGTCATTTTTGTCCAGAGCATAGAGCGTGTAAGGTTCAATGGGGTGGGTGATGCCGTCGGCATGGGCTGTCACATCGCCTTGCCCATGAATGCAGTAACAAGCCTCAACATGGTGTTTGTATTCAAGCGTTAGGCTGGCACCGGCCTTGATAAGCGTATCGGTCATGGTGAAACCCGTACCATCTTGCGCCAACAACAAGCGACGACTTGACCAGCCGGGGCCAGAGATATCACGGTCAGTGTTCAGGATGTCGGTTAGTTTGGTGACGATCATGGGGGGCCTTTGAAAGTTGGGTTACCGGTTTATGCCTTTGGAAAATAATCTTCACACTCCCCGTCCCGATACACATCCGCCGTGCAGCAGTGCAGGCCACCGCCGAAGGCGTAGGCGTCTCGTAGGTCGACCGGGATGACGTTCATGCCGAGTTTGTCCATTTGCTCGGCCTGATAAACCTCGGACGCTTCGACGCAGACGGTTTTGGGGTCGAGTACCAGCACGTTCATGCTGAGCCAGGTTGAGGAATAGCATAATGGCGGTGGCGCGTTATGGGCGGGTTGGGCGGCGTCAACGATCTCCCAGCCGTTACGCTCGAACATGTCGCGCTGGTCTTGTGGCAGGCGGCGTTGTGGGTTGTTCAGGATCAGGCCGGGGCGCAGCGGCGTGAAGGTGGCGTCGATATGGATCGGATAAGGATCGCCGGGGAAGTTGACGGCATGCACCCGGTGGTCGGGGAAATGTCGCCGCAACCAGTCGATGCCTTTTAGGTTGGTGGTGAAACCGTGCTGCACTACCAGATCGCGGCCAAATCGCAAAACGTCGGCGGCGTCAAACAGCGGTTCTTCCTCGGTCGTGACAAAGAACTTTTCCTCGGCCCATTTCAGGCGTTTGGCGACACCGATTTTCTCGGACAGATAGTCAGGATGGTAATCGGCATCGGTCAGGCGGGGTTTGGGGGCGGCTTCGTGGCGGAAATTCGGGTCCTCGTTCCAGTATTGCTGCATCAAAGGGCGATAGTTCAGGTATTCAAACCAGCGGCAGCGATAGGACATTGTCGCTTCAAGGATTTCATGGCCAACGGTCAGCAGCACGTCACGCGGCGGCATACAGCCGAACTGACTGTCGGTATGAAAGTCAGGCGTCGTGGCGGGCAGCGAATGGTCGATGCAGGTCGGGCGGTCCACCCGCAACCCGCGTTTGGCCAACATACCGGCGAAATTATCCAACAGTTCGTTAGCGCGGTCGATGGTTTCTTGCGGACGCCGCCCCCATTGGCCACGCATATCGCTGTCTTCGGGTACTTTCGCGTCAAGCGCCGGTTCTTGCGGCGGGATGTGGCAATCATCGGCACGACCGACGATAACGTGGCGCAGGGTGTCCCATTCGTTCCAGCTTTTGACTTGGGTTTTGTCGGGTGACCAGACCATGTTCCGCTCCTGTAAAATTGATCAGGCCGGACAAAATCCGAGCAAAGGGCTTAATGCAAGCGAAATGCCGCAACTACGCGAGAGAATCTTGACGAGGCGCGATTCAAAAGGGATGCTGCCTGCGAATTGATTCATTTTTGGGGTTTAGCATGAAATATTTCTTACGTTCGACGGTCTGTGCGGCGGCTTTGGCGCTGACCGGTGCCATCCCAGCGACCGCAATCACACCGCAAGAGGTCAGCGATAGCTTAAAAGCCTATTACGAAGGTGCAGGCTTGACCTATGTCATTGGGTCGCAGGATCAGTCAAGCAACAGCCTGACCCAGAACAATATCGAGATGTCGTTTGATATGCCGGAAGATCGCGGTGTGATAAAGTTGACGATCGATTGGTTCAAGCTAAGCGATGTTGGCGGTGGCAAAGTCGAAGTGACAACTGCCGAAACTGCGCGTTTTAGCGTGGACACCAAATCCAGCAGTGACAAGGATGTGAACATCCAGGGTCATATCACACTGAAGGATTTCCTCACGCTGGTTTCCGGCGCGACTGATGACATGATGGTCGATTACAAAGTCGGTCTCGCTGAAATTGCCACCGACAAAATGACCGGCGGCAAAGGCGATGTCGAAGGCGTTGTAGCAGTTGCCATATCGGATATGGCGTCGCTGTTTCACATTACAAAGGCCGCCGACAAATCGCGGACAATGGATGGGACAACCAAGTCAGGGCCGATCACATTTACGGCCGATCTCAAGAAACCCGGCGGCGGTGGCGTCTTTACGGTTTCAAGCACCATCGACGGAATATCTGGCGTCGCATCAATCACAATGCCCGAGCATATTGATTTCAAAAACCCGCTTGGTTCCGGCATGGCTTATGATCAGGTCTATGATTTGGGCAAATCGACAATAGACGCAAATTTCGACGACGGGGGTGACACGTTTGCAATGACCTCGAGCTCAGAAGGCGGGCGTTTTGCCGGGGTTATGAGCGCAAGTGGTGTGTCTTACGATATCTCTCAAAAAGGTGTCGCAATGAACATGTCAGCGTCAAAACTGCCGATCCCCAGCATCAGCCTTGCGTATGACGAGTTCAGTTTCGGGCTTGGTGTTCCACTGAAGAAATCTGACACACCTTCGGATGTTCGCCTATTGACCTCGATCCGCGGGTTGATGGTTGGCGAGGAAATCTGGTCGATGGTCGATCCGGGCAAGTCCTTGTCGCGTGATCCGGCCACGATCGTGATTGATCTAGTTGGGAAAGTCATGCTGTTGACCGATCTCAGCAATCCGGAAAACCTGAAAGACCTGAAAGGCCCGCCCGCCATTCCGGTTTCGGTGGCCTTGAACGAACTGACCGCAATTTTTGCTGGCGCAGTGCTGAATGGCAGCGGGGCTGTCCGGTTTAACATGGAAAACACGGAGTCAGCTGGCGGCATGCCACAGCCGATTGGCGAGGTGAACCTGCGGCTGAAGGGCGGCTTTGGGTTGATGGACAAGCTGGTCGAGCTTGGATTGGTGCCGCCTGACGCAGCGATGGGAATTCGCGCGATGTCAGGGGCATTTGCCAAACCGGTTGGTGATGACGAGTTGGAAAGCAAGATCGAGCTGACCGAAGATGGCGGCATTTTGGCCAACGGTCAGCGCATCAAATAGATGCGATCTGTGGGGGCGGCGGTGCCTATTTAGCCCGCCGCCCTTGCGCTGAGCAATTGGATTGCTTTAATCCCATCATAAGGCGCGGGCAGGCCCGGCGTATATCGGACGGGTGACATGCGCGACAAACTTGCAGATTTGACTGAAACCTTGCTAAGCGCCGCCAGGAAAGCCGGCGCTGACAGTTCTGACGCGATTGCGGTATCCGGTCGGTCGCTGTCAATCGAAGTTCTGAACGGCAAGCTTGAACATGCCGAACGGGCCGAAGGCATTGATATCGGCTTGCGGGTCATTCTTGGGGCGCGGCAGGCTTGTGTTTCTTCGTCGGACATTAACCCGTCTACCATCACGGAAATGGCCGAACGTGCGGTTGCGATGGCGCGCGAGGCACCGGAAGATACGTCCGTGGGGCTTGCTGATCCGGATCAGTTGGCGCGTGACTGGGATGTTGCGTCGCTTGAACTTGCAGATATGTCGGCGGAACCTTCGCCAAAACAACTGGAACAGGACGCACTTGCGGCCGAAGCAGCGGCGGCTGGCGTTAAGGGTGTCGCGCAGGTGCAGGGGTCGTCGGCCGGGTATTCGTCGTCTGGAATTCATCTTGCTGCCAGTAATGGTTTTTCCGGCGGATATGGCCGCACCGGTCGTAACATCAGTTGTGTGGCGATTTCCGGCGAAGGCCTGTCGATGGAACGGGATTATTTCGGCGAACACCGGGTTTTTCAGGCTGATCTGCCGGATGCAGCTTGGATCGGGCAGATCGCAGGAGAACGGGCTGTTGCCCGGAAAAATCCGAAACGGCCACCAACCGGTGCCTATCCGGTTTTGTATGACGAGCGGGTGTCCTCATCACTGATCGGACATTTGTTGGGGGCTATAAACGGCGGGTCGATTGTGCGCGGATCAAGCTGGTTGCGCGACGCCCTTGGCCAGCAGGTTTTGCCCAAGGGTCTGACACTCATTGAAGACCCGTTTCGCAAACGCGTGTCGGGCTCGCGGCCGTTTGATGCCGAGGGTCTGCCAGTGTCGCGTCGTTTGATCGTGGATGACGGCGTGCTGACCGGCTGGGTGCTTGACCTTGCCACGGGCCGCCGTTTGGGAATGCCGAGTACGGGCAATGCGACGCGTGGCACCTCGGCCCCACCATCGCCGTCATCTGGTAATATCGCGCTGACACAATCCACTCGCAGCCGCGATGATCTGATCCGCGAAATGGGCACGGGATTACTGATAACCTCGATGATCGGCTCGTCCATTAATGCAACGACCGGCGATTATTCGCGTGGTGCGTCAGGATTTTGGGTGGAAAATGGCGAGATCACCGGCCCGGTGAATGAATGCACAGTTGCAGGAAATCTGCGGGACATGTTGCTGACACTCGAGGCGGCAAATGACGCGCGCACGCACATGATGCATGTGGTGCCAAGCCTTTTGGTACAAGGTCTGACTATTGCCGGAGCGTGATCTTGATCTTCTAAAGAATGCGGCCTTGGCAGCTGGGGTGATCGCAGCAAGGTATTTCAAAGAAAGCCCGAAAGTTTGGGATAAAGGCGATGGCCAGGGGCCGGTCACCGAGGCCGATCTTGAAATCGACCAGATGCTGAACAGGGAATTGCTAGGTGCCAGACCGGATTACGGCTGGTTGTCGGAAGAAACTACCGACAGCGCAGCACGATTGGATCGTAACAGGGTATTCATCGTCGATCCAATTGATGGCACGCGATCTTTCATAGATGGCAGCAAAACATTCGCGCATTCACTGGCGGTTGCCGAAAACGGGATCGTCATTGCGGCAGTCGTGCATCTGCCAATGAAAGATTTGACTTATACCGCGTCGCGTGGGCAAGGGGCGTTTCTGAACGGTGTGCCGCTAAAGCAAAGCGGTCGGGTGGATCTTTCGCAGGCGAGGGTTTTGGCAGCCCGCCCGCAATTCGCGCCCGAGCTTTGGCCCGGTGGGGTTCCACCGATTGACCGCCATTTTCGCCCGTCACTGGCCTATCGGTTATGCCTGACGGCCCAAGGTCGTTTTGACGGAATGGTGACCTTGAGGGATGCTTGGGAATGGGACATTGCGGCGGGAGAGTTGATTTGTCGGGAAGCCGGAGCAATCATTACCGACCGCGCAGGTAGCGCGCTGAAATTCAACAGCCCCACACCGCTGCATCCCGGTGTTTTAGCGGGCAGTCCAATGGTACATGCCGGGTTCTTGCGGCATTTGACGGCTGCCTGAACGGCGCAGTCCGGCCTTTCAAACATCATCAATCTGGAATAGAAAGCCAGCAATCAAAATGGAGACTTCGAAATGCCCCAACGGTTGCATCTGGTTTTTGGTGGTGATCTAGTTGACCCTGCCTCGACCCGCTTCAAAGACGTAAAAGATATTGATATCGTCGGGATTTTTCCGGATTATAAATCGGCTTATGATGCGTGGAAAGGGGCGGCCCACCGGACCGTGGATAACGCCCACACACGGTATTTTATTGCACATCTGCATCGTTTAAGGGACGAACAAACCCCGGCCGGTCCAACCGAAGAACTAGGTTAAGGACGCCGCCCCGCAATGGGAAAATCTGTCGGCCTTGCTGTTTATCTGGCGTTTTCGGAACGCGCGCTTGGTTTTGCCCAGCGCAAATTGGAAGACCGTAAAAGCCATGGCAAAGAAGACCCAAAACGGATTGGCGAACGTTTTGGACAGACAGAACTTGCCCGCCCTGATGGAAAACTTGTCTGGTTTCATGCGGCAAGCGTAGGCGAATCGCTGTCGATTCTCGAGCTGATCCGACGCCTTGCCGATCTGCGCGAAGATCTAAATTTTTTAGTCACAACCGGTACTGTTACGTCAGCCGCTATGGTGGCAGGACGCTTGCCAGACAGGGCGGTTCACCAGTTTGTTCCGGTTGATGCGCGCCAGCCGATCCGTGATTTTTTGACCCATTGGAAACCTGATCTTGCGGTCTGGACTGAAAGCGAGCTTTGGCCGGCTTTGATGTATGAAACCCATGCGGCCAGCGTGCCGATGCTGCTGATTAACGCTCGGATTTCGCGGAAAACGCATAACAAATGGCGCTGGTTTCCGGGGATGGCAAAGTCCTTACTGCGTCGGTTTGATTTTGTACTGGCGCAGGACGCGCAAACCGGCAAATTTCTGCGCCGTCTTGGTCTGCCGAAGAACCGGATCGAGGTAAGTGGTACATTGAAAGAAGGATCTGCCGCGCTGCCTTGCGACGAGATTGACCGCGCCCACTTTGCGACACAGCTTGCCGGGCGCCCGGTTTGGCTGGCAGCCTCGACCCATCCGGGCGAAGAGGAAATGGTCGCTAAGGCCCATAAACAAGTCGCAAGGTCAGCCCAACGGTTGTTGTTAATCATTGCCCCAAGGCATCCTGATCGCGGGCCGGAAATTGCCGAACACCTGCTGAATGAGGGGTGGGACATTGCCATTCGGTCAAAGGGCGAAGTTCCCAGCCAGAATACGCAGATTTATCTGGCGGATACCTTGGGGGAAATGGGCCTGTGGTACCGGGTTGCGCCGGTCAGTTTCCTGGGTGGTTCTTTGGTCGAGATCGGTGGGCATAACCCCTTTGAACCCGCGGCCCTTGGATCAGCGATCATTCACGGGCCGCACGTGTTCAAAGTAGCGGATATTTACGCGCGACTGGCGCAAGCCGGTGCGGCGGTCGAGGTCAGATCAACCGAAGAATTGGCAAAAACGGTCGGGAAAATACTGTCACCGGACCGGGCTGCGGCAATGGCGCATGCGGCCTGGGAAGTCAGTTCAAGCGGCGCTGAGGTCACGGACCGCGCGCTTGAATTGTTGCAAGATTTCTTGCCGTAAGGCAGTGTCTGACCATGCAACAACCTGAATTCTGGCAAAATCCTAAATGTGCTCCCGGTCTACTGGCGCGTCTTTTGACGCCCTTATCGGCCGTGTCGGGCTTTTTGGGCAAACAGCGGTTACGGCAGGGGAAATACGAAAGACTGCCGGTTCCGGTTATCTGTGTCGGCAACATCAACATCGGCGGCACCGGAAAAACTCCGACGGTCATTGCGGTGGTCGAATATCTGAAAAAGCGTGGGCTGAACCCGCATGTCGTGTCGCGTGGTTATGGCGGGTCTTTGCGCGGGCCGGTACGCGTGAATGAACGGGTGCACAAGGCCTCGCAAGTGGGTGACGAGCCGATTTTGATATCATCGTTTTGCCCGGTTTGGGTTGCGCGTGATCGTGCGGCTGGCGGTTTTGCCGCTGCCAACGCCGGGGCGGACGTGATCATTCTGGATGACGGCTTTCAGAACCCGGCGGTTGAAAAAGACATCTCGATCATCGTGGTGGATGCGGTCAGCGGTTTTGGCAATGGGCGGGTGTTTCCGGCGGGGCCTCTGCGTGAACCTATTGGGTTGGGATTGGGCCGAGCGGATGCGTTGGTGGTGATCGGGCCTGAAAAGGCACAGCAGCAATTCGCGGCCGACTGGTCACCGATACCAAACCTACCGGTGATTGGCGGGCAGTTGAAACCTCTGGAAATGGGGATGGACTGGAATGGCCACAAAGTTTTTGCCTTTGCAGGTATCGGGCGTCCTGAAAAGTTTTTTGCCACTTTGCGGGGGCTGGGTGCGGATATTTTGCACACCGAGGCGTTAAGCGATCATCAGCCTTTAACCCGACGCCTGCTGGAACGGCTAGAGGCAGATGCGTTCTTTAAGGGGGCGCAACTAGTGACCACCGAAAAAGACGCTGTACGCTTGCCCGAGGATTTCAGGTTCAAGGTTTTAACCCTGGCGGTCAGGTTGGAATTGGCGGATTGGACACCGATTGAACGGTTGCTGCAAAATGCCGGGATCAATCGTCGCGCGCTTTAAGCCGGGCCAGAACCGCGTCAGTATGCTCGCCTAGTTTTGGTGATGGGTGTTGATAATTTGCGGTCGCTCCTGAAAACAAAAACGGCGAGCGGACGGATGGAACGCCATCCAGTTCAATCTCCATTCCGCGTGCAACCACTTGTGGGTCGTGAAAGACTTCATCCAGATCGTTGATTGGCCCGGCAGGCACACCTTTGGCCTCGCAGGCGGTCAGCAGGTCGATCTTGCGGAAGGTCTTAGTGGCGTCGTTCAGTCGGTGGTTCATCACATCGCGGTTCGCAATGCGGTTGGAATTTCGCAGGTAATCCGGGTCGGTTGCCATGTCGTCCAACCCCAGAATGCCGCACAGGCGCTGATACTGCGCGTCATTGCCGGTCGCGATAATAATAAAGCCGTCACTGCAATCAAACACTTGATAAGGCGTCAGATTCTGATGGGCATTTCCCATCGACACAGGCGCAATCCCGGTGGTCAGATAATTCAGCGCCTGATTGGCCATGCTCGAGGTCGCGACATCAAGCAGTGCCATGTCGATATGCTGGCCAAGGCCGGTGCGTTCGCGCATCAGCAACGCGGCTTGGATCGAAATAACCGAATAAAGACCAGTCAGAATGTCGGTAACAGCAACGCCCATCTTTTGTGGCTGCCGCCCCGGCTCACCGGTAACCGACATTATTCCGCCCATTCCCTGCATCAGAAAATCATAACCGGCACGATGTTTGTAGGGTCCAGTTTGGCCAAAGCCGGTGATTGAACAGTAGATCAAGCGCGGGTTAATCGCTTTCAGGCTGTCGTAATCCAGGCCGTATTTGGCAAGGCCGCCAACTTTGAAATTCTCGATCAGAACGTCGGATTCAGCGGCCAAAGCGCGGACAGTTTGCTGCCCTTCCGGCGTACGGAAATCAACAGTCACGGATTGCTTGCCGCGATTGCAGCTATGAAAATAGGCGGCAGAAACGTCCTGATCCCGCGTTACAAACGGCGGGCCCCAGCGGCGGGTATCGTCGCCTTCGGGGGCTTCAACCTTGATAACTTCGGCCCCAAGATCCGACAGGGTTTGACCGGCCCATGGGCCAGCCAAAATGCGGGCCAGTTCAAGTACTTTCAGGCCCGCAAGTGGTGATGTGGTCATGTTTATTGCGACAACAGGTCGTCAAGGGTTTTGGCGAAATCGTCGTAATCCATGTTCGAGTATTTCTTTCCATTGATAACGAAAGACGGAGTCGAAGTGATCTCGTCTTTTGTGGCGTTTTCCTGAAAGGCCGCGACAAGGTTCTGCGCCATCTCGTTATCATTCAGACAGGCGTTCATTATGTCGTCTTCCATGCCAGCCAAACGACCTAGCTTGCGCAAGTTATCGACAGTGACCGCCGGGTCGCTGCCATCCAGCCATTCGCGCTGTTTTTCGTAAATCAAGGAGGACATTCCAAAGAATTTCACGCCACCGTCGCAGCGGGCGATCAGGGCTGCCCAAAGACCGAAACGGTCGAAATATACATCGCGCATGATGAACTTGATCTTGCCAGTATCGATGTAATTAGCCTTAATCTTGCCATAGGTGTTTTTGTGAAAATTCGCGCAATGCGGGCAAGTAAACGAGGCGTATTCAATCACTGTCACTTTGGCATCTTCGGCACCAATGACCATTTCTTTGACCGCACTGGCATCTGCCGTGTCGGCGGCCGTATCAACAATACTGACCAGTTTATCAACGCTGGCCATATTGGCAGGCACTGTTCCGCGTGAATTCACCCACAGAAAGCTGCCACTGACAACAAGCGCCAGCAAGATCAAAGACGGAAGTAAATTGCGGAACATGTTAGTACCTTTCATGAGGTTTTTCGTTGTGCTCGGGATAGAATATTCAGCCCCAGTGCTGCAAGGGCAGATCGTAACGTATCGCTTTGGACGTCGGAAACCGAATGTTCGACTTCTGCGGTCTTTTCGGCACTAACCACCGGTTCAGCCGGTGCATGCAGGAAGGCAGACGCGGATTCGCCAAAGCCTGTTTCGGCAGTCTGGGTTAGGCGGATACGCGAAATCGCTGCATATCCATAACAGGCGTTCACGCGTTCTTTGATGCGCGGAAGTTCAAGTTGCAGCATTGGCGCGTTGGCGCCGTTGGTTAAGAGGGTAAGTGTCGCGCCGAAACCTTCGCGCCCGTAACCAACTTTGACGGGTTGAGCGATTGCTGCGGTTGCTGGCCCGACGATCTCGGCCCATTGGGTCAAAAGACGCGATTGTGCAAAACCGCGTTTTTCACCGACGGTGCGAATTTGTTGACTCAGGATGCCACCAGTCTGCACAAAGCCACGCGCCATACGTTTGGGCGCGGTGTCAGATGGTTTTTTTTGCGGCTTGCCGGTCATCTCTGTCCAAATCGGTTATGCGTGTTATTCTAACGCTAATACCCGTTGATACCAGTCAGAACACCGAAGCGGAGCAATAAAGATTGCGTGACGAGCCTGCAATAGTAAGCGAAATTCTGCTGGATTGGTATGATGCCAACGCACGTGACCTTGCTTGGCGGGTCAAGCCTGCTGACAGCCGGGGCGGTTTGCGGCCTGATCCGTACCGGATTTGGCTGTCCGAAGTGATGTTACAGCAGACCACTGTTGCCGCCGTGACTGCCTATTTTGCGGCTTTCACGACGCGCTGGCCGACGGTCGGGGCGTTGGCAGCAGCAGCAGATGCCGATGTAATGGCGGCTTGGGCGGGGCTTGGGTACTACGCCCGTGCCCGCAATTTGCTGAAATGCGCGCGACAGGTGGCAGCTTTGCCGGGTGGTGAATTTCCGCAAACCCGTGATGCGCTGATCGCCTTGCCCGGCATTGGCCCTTATACGGCAGCGGCAATTGCAGCGATTGCATTTGATCGTTCGGAAACCGTGGTTGACGGCAATGTAGAACGCGTTATGGCGCGGTTGTTTGCAGTCAAAACGCCGTTGCCTGCGGTGAAACCTGAACTATACACTTTGGCCGCCAAGCTAACGCCAGAACATCGCGCCGGGGATTACGCACAAGCGGTGATGGATCTTGGTGCAACAGTTTGCACGCCACGCAACCCGGATTGTGGGCAATGCCCGCTGAAATCCACCTGCAAGGCAAAGGCATTGGGGATTGTGGCAAATCTGCCTGCGCGCAGTCCAAAGCCCGCGAAACCGGTTCGACTTGGTGTCGCCTATATCGCGCGGCGCAAAGACGGGGCCTGGTTGCTGGAGCGACGTCCAGATCGGGGCTTGTTAGGCGGGATGTTGGGCTGGCCGGGATCGGAATGGGGCGAAACGGCTGAAGAAGAAGCGCCGATGATAGCCAACTGGCAAAGTGCTGTGGGCGAGGTTCGGCATACCTTCACGCATTTCCACCTGATCATGCAAATCAAGGTGGCACTTGTCGGAAATGACGCGGTGCCGGACACCGGCGAATTCATCAATGCGCGATCCTTCCGCCCATCCGATTTACCGACAGTGATGCGCAAAGCCTATGACCTCGTGTCGCGGTTGGATTTTGCGAATTGAGAAGCTGGCCCTCTGTCGTATACTGTGACGAAATAATCGCAGGAGATTAACCGTGATCCCGGCAAAAGACGTCGCAAAACTTACCAATGCCCTGCCGTTTTGGCTGTCGCTGACATTCATCCCGTTTTTTCTGTTGGCGTGGAGTTATGGCGGGATGGCGGTTTTACTGATCCCTTTTTATTCATGGGGTCTGTACGGATTTCTGGACGTGTTAACCGGTTTGAACACGTCCAACAACGATCTTGAAACCACTGACGATCAATTGTTCTGGTATCGGCTAATCACGATGATCTGGTTTCCAGTTCAGGCGATAATCGTCTTTGGGTCAATCTGGGTTGTGGCCCATGTTGACGGTTTTGCAGTTTGGGAAAAGGTGCTGCTGTTCTTTGGGGTTGGGGTCGCATCAGGGACTATCGGGATCAACTATTCCCATGAACTGATGCACCAAAAAAACCGGCTGGAACGGGCGTTGGGCGACGCCCTGTTGGCGATGGTTTTGTATGGGCATTTCCGGTCTGAACATTTGTTGGTACATCACAGTTACGTCGGCACGCCGCGTGATCCGGTGACGGCGCGATATAATGAAGGGTTTCACAGGTTCTTTCCGAGGGTTTTGGTGCAATGTTTTCAATCTGCGTTGAGGGCCGAAAAAGCGATGTTGGCACGTAAGGGCGAAACCGCGTGGAGCTTGAACAATCCGTTTTACCTCTATGCTGGCGTGCAGGGGTTAATGCTGTTGCTGGCCTTTGCTTTGGGCGGATGGCTTGGTGTGGTCTTGTTTGTTTTTCAGGCTTTTGTGGCGATCTGGCAGTTGGAGCTGGTCAATTACGTCGAACACTATGGTTTGACGCGAAAGTATTTGGGCGACGGCAGGTACGAACATGTCCGCCCACATCATTCGTGGAATTCAGCACACCGGTTTTCCAATTGGTTGCTGATAAATTTGCAGCGCCATTCCGACCATCATTACAAACCTGATCGACGGTTTCCATTGTTGCAGAATTACTCGGCGGCAGAAGCCCCACAACTGCCGCAAGGGTATCCGATGATGACTGCACTGGCGATGATCCCGCCGCTATGGCGACGCCGGATGAACCCAAGGGTCAGGCGGTGGCGAACGATGTTTTACCCGGAGATCACCGATTGGGCGCCCTATACGGCGGCTGAAAATCCGCAACCACGTGGGGCGAGTTAAAGAAAAAACCCCGCCACTAGGGCGGGGTAAGGTGTGCGCCTATAGGTTAAACCACAGGCACCGGCGGTATTAGAATTAGTTGGCTTTCAGCATTTCTGCGCGGATCTGCTGGCGCAACAGGTCAATCGGGATCATCTTTCCGTCGCGTTTGAAGCCCCAGAATGTCCAGCCATTGCAACTGGGCGCGCCTTCCAAAGCAGCGCCAACCTGATGGATAGAGCCGCGTGTCTCATGCGCAACAAGTGTGCCGTCTGCCCGCACCTTTGCGGTGTGGCGGCCGTTCAATGATTGCAACATTTCGCCGGGGTTCAGCATGCCGCGTTCAACCACCTGACCAAACGGAACCCTTGGTTCCGAGCGTTTAGAGGTGGAAACCTCAAGCGAGGCGCCATCATATTTACGTGCATTATCAATGCGTTTTTGGGCGACCTTACGGTAAGCTGCCTCGCGTTCGATGCCGATAAAATTCCGCCCCAATTTCTTGGCAACCGCGCCGGTGGTGCCGGTACCAAAGAACGGATCAAGCACAACGTCGCCGGGATTGGTGGAACCGACCAGCACACGGTGCAGCAGGCTTTCGGGCTTTTGCGTGGGATGAGCTTTATCGCCGTTGTCATCTTTCAGCCGCTCGCCGCCGTTGCAAATCGGCAGAACCCAATCGCTGCGCATCTGGATGCCTTCGTTCAGGGCTTTCAGAGCTTCGTAATTAAAAGTGTATTTCGACTTTTCGGTCTTTGAGGCCCAGATCATGGTTTCATGCGCATTGGTTAACCGCATCCCGCGAAAGTTTGGCATCGGATTTGATTTGCGCCAGACCACGTCGTTCAGAATCCACAAACCTGCATCCTGCATCGCGGTGCCGACGCGAAAAATGTTGTGGTAAGATCCGATTACCCAGATCGCCCCATCGGGTTTCAGCAGACGCCGTGCAGCGGCCAGCCATTCGCGGGTGAATTTGTCGTAAACCTGAAACGACGCGAATTGATCCCAATGATCGTCAACCGCGTCAACTTTAGAGTTATCGGGTCGATGCAAATCGCCCTTTAACTGCAGGTTATAAGGCGGATCCGCAAAAATCAGATCAACAGACGCCTCGGGCAGGCTGTTCATCACGTCAATGCAATCGCCGTCAATAATCGTGTTCAAAGGAAGCGGCTGCCCGCCCTTTTCGTTCTTCTTCGATGCCATCTCTGCCCCATGCGCTTTGCGCTTTTTGTTGCTGCCAACATGAGTCAAAGCTGATTCGGCGTCAATTTCTTTTTTGAATCAACGGGTTAATTAAATTTCTTGATACAAGATGTTGTGGACGGGTTTGAACGAACGCCTATGATGTGGGGTTACCCCTAGTAATCTAAGGCCCGCCATATGGGTTTTCGTGCCGTAACCGGCATTTGTTTCCCACCCATAACCGGGAAACTGTTGCGCTAAATCCACCATCAGACGATCGCGCGTGACTTTGGCGATGATTGAAGCCGCCGCAATACTTAGGGAACGGTCGTCGCCTTTGATGATTGTCTCGCCGCGGCAAGACAGGTTTGACGGCAGTCGATTGCCGTCAATCAGGGCGTGATCTGGCGCAAGGGGCAGACCCGCAAGTGCGCGCTGCATCGCAAGATAGGTAGCTTGAAGAATGTTCACCTGATCAATCTCGGCAACAGATGCGCTGGCAATGCTGCAATGTGCGCTGCTGCATATGGCGTGAAACAGATCCTCGCGGCGCGCACGGCTGAGCTTTTTTGAATCGCGCAGACCCGGCGGAATGTTTTTGGCGTCAAGAATAACCGCCGCCGCCATGACCGGGCCTGCAAGGGGGCCACGGCCGACCTCGTCAACGCCTGCGACGTTGATCGATCCAGCGTGATGGGCTGCAAGTTCAAATGTGAAATCTGGCATTTAGATATCCGGCCGTTTTGCGAACTTGTTCAATGGCAAAAATTTCAGCGAAAGAACAGCCGTAAGAACGCAAACGGGGTGGAAACCCACCCCGTCCAATATTCAAAATTTGGTGTCTTTACCAGTTTGCATGCCGCTCCTTGACCCAACCGCGATTGCTGAGAACCCAGCCAAAGTTGCTCATGCAGCGTTTACCGTAAAAGCTGACCCAGCCCTGATGGGTTTGACGCGCCCGCTCGCACTGCGTGGGTAATGCTGCATGCGTCGAGCGGTGGTTGTTACGGTACCCGTTGTGTTTATTTTTCCGGTGACGATTATTGCTATCATCCTGATAAACAGGGTCACGCGTGGTTTTAGTGCGGGTTACCGTTGCGGGTTGCTTGTTCTTGTTGGCCGCATCAACAAGGGCGACCAACGCGGCAAAACCGATGAGTGCGCCAATCATATCACGGTTCTGATCCGCAGAGGCTGTGGTTGGCGCCAGACCGGCAGTTGCGATTGCACCGGCGGTGATAAGAGCGATGAACTTGGATTTCATGTCTAAATTCCTTTTATTTGGTTTGTGGCGGTGCCGGTTCGTGTCGTTCATGGCAGTGCCGATAAGCCAACATTGGGCCAGAGCATCAAAGTTTCGCAATATCACTGGGATGTTATTGGATAACATCCGGGGTTTGCGCGCGCCCGGGCCGGTTGATATTGAATATCACGGGGCGAACGGCCTATGGTTTTGTCAGATCAATCGGGTGACCAAATGAAAAAGACCATGATTATGTTACCAATGCTGTTATCCAGCATTTTGTTCGCGTCACAAGCGGGCGCTGCATGCTATGCAGATTATAAGGCCAAGAAAACGTCGCCATTGCAGTTGCATTATGGTGTGGTGCAGATACCTGATAATATGTGCAGCAATAATGCGGCCATCAAACAGAACATATCGAATCGAATCAGCGCGGACGGTTGGAAATTGCTGAACGTATTGTCGATTTTCGGCCCCGAGGGGCTTTCGCAAAGGCAGGGCAGTGCTGGAAACTACTACCTCAAGTTCTAAGTTGCGGGTTTTTCAACGCGGTAACAATTCGGTCTATATCGGGATCGGGGTAATCCTTGGTATCCTGATCGTGGCGGCGGGTGTGTTGTTTTACACATTGCCTGACGCCAACGCGTTCAATGACCGGGTTGAACAGTTGTTTATTGAAAACAACGATCTGACCTCGAATGCAGAAATCAAATTGCTTGAGATTCTGGCGCAGTCGGGCACGTCGTTTTCCGATACTCTGGCATCTTATCGCTTTGTGATTTTCGTGTTGCTGGTGTTTTCGGCTGCTATTCTGATCGCAGCCCTGGTGTTTTTGATGAATATTTCCGGGATGAACCGCCGGATGTCTGAAGTTGAACGTGCAGGCATCCAGATCAACAGCCTGATCATCAGCCGCGAAGAGTTGGTGGTTTACATCAACAACATGGAATTCACCCTGACCGAAGCCGCGTTCGAGGCCTTGGCAGTGTTATGCGAAGCCCGGATGGATGACGAGTTTGTAACCGGTGTCGATCTAGAGGCAGTGATCACCGGGAAAAACCGCGTTGATTGCGACGAAGCTGCCGGAGCAACACGCATAAAACGGCTGCGCGATCATCTGGGCAATCAGATCGTATCCGAGTTGTTGATCAAAACCATCAGTCGCAAGGGCTATATGCTGTCGATTGATAAAGACGTCATCAAAATGGTCTGAGCGATTCGGGGCTTGGTTTTTGTACAAGCGCCCGTTTCGGTGTTTTTCGTCGCTGGCTTTGGCGTTCCGGATATTCGTGCCTGAATTTCGCCATGATCTGACGGAGGTAAAAGCGCAATTTGCGTCAATCTCATAACAAAAGCACCGTTGGTTTGGCACTGTTCAGCGAACCGCAACATTCAGCGCCTTGCGACACATATTTGATAAATTGCGGTGAAAACTCTGACAGAAATCAATCCTAAAAAGAGGCCGGAAAAGATGATTTAAATAAGGTGGGCTTCTCGATGTCACAGGCACTGTCAAATATCTTGGTTAACCGATCGAATGTTTTTGCATTTCCGGTTCGCAATAGTACCCGAAGAAATCTGGACGACCATCACTGGGACACCGATGATGTGAAATCGCTGTTATTTGGATTGACCGTGGTGCCGACTCAAACTGCTAAAGTTTATACGTTTTGTGGAAATCCACAGCGTCGGGTCATGCAGGCGAACTACCGCTTTGCCTAAGTAAGGCGCGAGCAGAGTTGGCTGTGGTGATTGTGGCACATTAAGGCGACAATCCACGCTGACAACTTACCTCACCTTTTCGCGTTCTCGTGGTTCTTGACTTGACTTGGAATCTGCGTATGCCGTTGTATGCTATTATACAATGTTGCGCGGAGTGTGTTGTGAAACCGACGAATACCGACGACCCCGAATATTTCCACAAGGTTGTGGATTGTCAGTATGCCTGCCCAGCGCACACGCCTGTTCCTGAATATATCCGCCTGATCGCGCAAGAACGCTATGACGACGCTTATTTGTTGAATTGGGAAAGCAATGTTTTCCCCGGCGTTCTGGGCCGAACATGCGATAGACCCTGTGAACCCGCGTGCCGTCGTGGCCGGGTTGAAGAAGAACCAGTGGCGATTTGCCGGCTGAAACGGGTGGCTGCGGATAATAAGGCGGATATCACAAATCGTCTGCCAAAGGCCGGCAAGCCCAACGGCAAAAAGATCGCTCTGATCGGTGGCGGGCCATCATCCTTGACGGTCGCACGCGATTTGGCACCGCTTGGGTACGAGTTGCACCTTTATGATGCGCAAGCCAAAGGTGGTGGCTTTATGCGCAGCGAAATTCCGTCGTTTCGCCTGCCGGAAACGGTGTTGGATGAAGAGGTCGGCTATGTGTTGGACCTTGGCATCAAGGCGCTATTTGACACCTACATTGACAGTATGGCCGGGATACTGGCCAAGAAGTATGACGCAGTTTATGTTGGCAGCGGTGCGCCACGTGGGCGTGATTTACCGGATTTGCCGGGGCGCGAAGAGGGTGCCGCCAACATCCATATCGGGCTTGATTGGCTGTCAAATGTTGCCTTTGAGCACGTGAAATCCATCGGCAAACGCGTAATCGTTCTGGGTGGCGGTAATACCGCGATGGATTGTTGCCGTACGTCGCGGCGCGTCGGTGGCACTGATGTAAAAGTGATCGTGCGCTCGCCTAACGCCGATATGAAGGCCTCGCCCTGGGAAAAGGAAGATGCGGTGCACGAGGGCATTCCGATTATCGACAATCACGTGCCCAAGGAATTTGTGATTGAAAACGGTAAACTGGTCGGCATGAGTTTTGAAAAGGTAAAAGCTGTTTACAACAAAAACGGTCGCCGCGAATTGGTGCCCACCGGTGAAGAACCTGCGTTTTACCCCTGCGACGATGTTCTGATCGCAATAGGCCAGCAAAATGCGTTTCCGTGGATCGAGCCGACAACCGGCATCAATTTTTCCAGCACTGGCTTGCCGATCCTTGACAAGACAACCCTGCAATCATCGCGGCCAGACGTTTTTTTTGGCGGCGATGCAGCTTTTGGCCCAACGAATATTATCACAGCCGTGGCGCAGGGGCATCAGGCAGCGATTTCGATTGATCTGTTCTGTCAGGGCAAAAACCTTGGCAAACGGCCCTCGCCATATGTCAATCTGATCAGCCAGAAAATGGGCATCCACGAATGGGCCTATGACAGTGCGCCGTCTGATGACAAACGCACGGCGGTTCCCTTGGTCGATCTTAAAATGGCCCTGAAAAGCCGCAGCCTTGAAGTTGAACTCGGCTTTGATATCCAAACGGCGTTTGTACAGGCAGAACGCTGCCTGAATTGCGATGTGCAAACCGTCTTTGCCGCCGAAAACTGCATTGAATGTGACGCCTGTGCCGATGTCTGTCCGACCAGTTGCATCAACTTCATTGACAACGGAACCGAGGAAGACTTGCGTGGCCGACTTGCGGTGCCAGCATTGGATCTTGATCAGGATCTTTACGTCTCAAAAGCCCTAAGCACCGGTCGCGTTTTAGTGAAAGACGAGGATGTTTGCCTGCATTGCGGCCTTTGTGCAGAACGCTGCCCAACGGCGGCTTGGGACATGCAAAGATTTACCTTTTCGGAAGCCAAAGCCACCCCTGATATGATGGTAATCAAATGAAGCAGATCAAAGGGATCAACGATTTCGTGGTCAAATTCGCAAACGTGAACGGCACCGGATCGGCCAGCGCCAACCATTTGTTTGCGAAAGCGATTTTTCGTATGGGCATTCCGGTTAGCCCGCGCAATATCTTTCCGTCAAACATTCAGGGCCTGCCCACGTGGTACGAAGTCCGGGTAAGCTCGAAAGGGTATCTGGGTCGGCGCGGCGGCGTTGATATGATGGTCTGCGTCAATCCGCAAAGCATGGCGAAAGATATCGCAAGCATCGAATCCGGTGGTTACGTGGTTTATGACTGCACCAAACCGCTTGATCCCAGCTTGAAACGCGCTGACATTAATTTCATCGGCATTCCGTTTACGGAAATGTGCATGCGTGAGTATCCTAATCCTCGTTTGCAGCAATTGCTGAAAAATATCGTTTATGTTGGATCAATGGCGGCGCTGCTGAGCGTTGATTTTTCGGTTCTGAAGGGATTGCTTGCCGACCAGTTCAAAGGCAAAGAGCGGTTAATCTCGTCGAATATCCACGCGCTGGAAATGGGATATCAGTATGCGCTTGAGAATTTCATCTGCCCACTGCCGATCCGGCTTGAGCGCGGTGGTAAGATCGGCTCGCATATCCTTGAATCCGAACATATTTTGATGAACGGTAATACGGCTATTGCGCTTGGGGCAATTTACGCTGGTGCGACCGTGGCCGCGTGGTATCCGATCACTCCGTCAACATCTGTTGTAGATGCTTTTGCGAAATATGCCGAACGGATGCGAATTGATCCAGGCACCGGCAAAAAGAATTTCGCGATAGTTCAGGCCGAGGATGAATTGGCAGCGATGGGTATGGTGATCGGCGCCAGCTGGAACGGCGCACGCGCCTTTACCGCAACATCCGGGCCAGGTTTGTCACTGATGAGCGAATTTCTGGGCCTTGCCTATTTCGCCGAAATTCCGGTGGTATTGGTTGACGTTCAACGCTCGGGGCCATCGACCGGCATGCCGACCCGCAGTCAGCAATCGGATATTTTGGCGGCTGCTTATGCCTCGCATGGCGACACCAAACAGGTTCTTCTGTTCCCGGCAACCCCGCGCGAATGTTTTGACATGATGGTCAATGCCTTTGATCTGGCCGAACGGCTGCAAACACCGGTTATTCTTATGTCTGACCTTGATCTGGGGATGAACGATTGGATGTCTCCACCACTTGAATGGGATGACACCTATCAAATGGATCGCGGCAAGGTGCTTGACGCAGCGGGTTTGGATAAGGTTGAAAAATGGGGTCGTTATCTGGATGTTGACGGCGACGGCATCTGCTATCGCACCCTGCCTGGCACGCATGAAACCAAAGGTGCCTATTTCACCCGCGGCAGTTCTAAAAACGAAATGGCAGTTTATAGCGAGCTGGGGGAAGATTATGTTGAAAACGTCGACCGCCTGCTGCGTAAATTCGATACCGCTAAAAGGTATGTCCCAAGGCCAAAAACCAAGGCTGCGTTGAAGGTGAAAAACCCTGCAACAACGTTAAAGCTGGGCGCATTGTTCTTTGGCACCAGCGCGTCGCCCAGTTACGAGGCGCTCGAGATTTTGGCCGAGGAAGGCTATCCAATTGATATGATGCGCATTCGGGCGTTTCCGTTTCACCTGAGTGTGGATGCGTTCATCCACTCGCATGACCTTGTTTTCGTGATCGAACAAAACCGCGACGGGCAAATGCGCCGCTTAATCAGCAATGAATGCGAGATACCGCCGGGCAAGCTGTTGCCGGTGCTGAATTACAGCGGAACACCGGTAACCGCACGCCATATTGCCCAGAAAATCCGCGAATCCCTGAACAAAAGCGGGGCCGAAATCGTGCCCCTATATCCGGAGACAGTCTGATGTCTTATATCAAACCGAAATTTCGTCATCCGCGTCTGCCGACCAACAAGCTGGGCTTGACGATAGCCGAATACGACGGCTCGATCTCGACTCTGTGTGCGGGATGTGGACATGACAGCATTTCAGCCGCGATCCGAAGCGCTTGTTTCAAGTCATCGATCCCACCGCACCGGATTGCAAAGATTTCCGGTATTGGCTGTTCGTCGAAAATGCCGACATATTTCCTTGGTCGGGCGCATGGATTCAATTCGGTTCATGGGCGCATGCCTTCGGTGGCAACGGGGGCAAGTCTGGCCAATCGTGATCTGACGTATATTGGCATTTCAGGTGACGGCGACACGGCGTCAATCGGGATGGGGCAGTTTATCCATCTGATCCGGCGCAACGTAAACATGACGTATATCGTGGCCAATAATGGATGTTATGGGCTGACCAAAGGGCAGGACAGTGCGACTGCCGATCTGGGCTCTGTCAGTAAGTTGGGTAAGGTCAATCCGTTTGACGGGATTGATCTGGCCAGCCTTGCGATTCTTGAAGGCGCAAGTTTTGTCGGGCGCAGTTTTTCAGGCGACAAGGAACAACTTGAACCGCTCATTCAGGCAGCGATGGCGCATAACGGTTTTGCGTTTATCGATGTCGTGTCACCGTGTGTCACGTTTAACAACCATTCAGGTTCTACCAAAAGCTATGGCCTCACGCGCGAGCAACTTGACGCGATGCCGCTTGATTTTGTGCCGATCCGCGAGGAAATCCATACTCAGTATTCTGAGGGCACAACAAAGGCGGTTACGCTGCATGACGGATCGGTCATTCATCTTCGTAAGGCTGATGCCAACTATAAAACCGAAGATCGGTTTGGGGCGTTAAATGCAGTTCAGAAAGCAAAAGAGGAAAAGCGGATTCTGACAGGACTGCTGTATCTTGATCCGGACACCCGCGATCTGAACGTCACACTTGACCTTGCAACAGGGCCACTTAACGAACTGGACAAAGACGCACTTTGTCCCGGCAGCAAGGTTTTGAACAGCATTAACGAAGGCTTGCGTTGAGTCCGTCAGGTCCGACCGGTCGTTGGAGGAGTTTATAGCGTTTAAAAGGACTTAATATAATTACTAGCATCGATGGAACGCATCCTTTCTCGGCCTTCACGACCTCGGTTCTGCAACTGCGCCCGGAAAGCACCGGACAGTTGCGGTTGAAATCCGCTGATTTCCGCGATCATCCAGATATCCACCCAAACTATCTGGCAACGAAACTGGATCAACAGACGATTGTTGAAGGTATTAAAATCGCCAGACGTATTGCCCGGTTTGAACCGCTGAAATCGCATGTGTTGGAGGAATATCAGCCCGGCGCACATATCGGCATAAATGACGATACTGCGATTTTGGAATGGGCGCGCAATACGGCGGTGACCATTTATCACCCGACCGGTACCTGCAAAATGGGCAGCGATCCGATGGCGGTTGTTGATGAACGTCTTCGGGCTCACGGCATCAAGGGCCTGCGGGTTGCCGATGCCTCGATCATGCCGACAATCACATCTGGAAACACAAACGCTCCGGCGATTATGATCGGCGAAAAGGTCTCGGATATGGTTCTTGAGGATGCCGCCTGATGCAAGATACCGTGTTTGATATTTTGCAGATCGTGTTTGCCGATATCATTCTATCAGGTGACAATGCTTTAGTGATAGGCATGGCCGCCGCAAGCCTGTCACCTGAACTGCGTAAAAAGGCGATTTTTTGGGGTATGGCGCTGGCCGCTATACTGCGCATATTTTTTGCGGTAATCGCAAGCTTCCTGATCAGCCTGCCGGGGATTCTGTTTATTGGCGGGTTAATGTTGGCGTGGGTTTGCTGGCGGTTTTTTAAGGAAATCCGCGAGCAACAGTCTGACGAAGCAGTGCACGCATTGGAGGAGGTCGGATATCAGGGGCCACCACGCCGCACTTTGTTGCGCGCCTTTGTAACAATCACAATTGCTGATGTGTCCATGTCGATCGACAACGTGTTTGCGGTGGCGGCAATCGCTCGGGACGACACAACTTTGTTGGTTTTCGGACTAATTTTGGCGATCATTTTCATGGCGTTTTTCGCGACAGTGATCATGAAAGCTCTAACCCATTTTCCGTGGCTAAGCTGGGCTGGTTTGTTGTTTCTGGTCTATCTCGCCTTTGATCTTATGCATGACGGATGGCCATCATTTGCAACACTGATCGGTCTGGGAGGGCCGATGTAACCATCCGGCAGCAATGCTATTTAGCTCGCCTGTTGCTGGTGCCGGTGTTGGCTTCGACAATATCTCGTTTTTAAGCTGGTTCCAATATGGCGGCAAGGCACTGAAGGATCTTTTCGAAAACCAAAGTGTTATTCTGCACGACACGCCTGCGAATTACTTTGCAGCCTACATGAATGCCGCAAAAGGAATTCACAGAAATCTCTGTTCCGTATTGGGCTAGCTCGCAAAACCTGCTGCCAAGATTTATATTTCTTTCCAAATAGATGCAGAACTTACTTGAGACATTGAATTATGCCCTAGTTGGGCAAGTGTCAAACTGATCTCGGTCTTCAGAATGTCGCACAAACGGTCAAGCCCGTGAGCATTGTCAGCGGCAATTGCGAAAAGCATTGGCCTGCCCAGAAAAACGAAATTTGCGCCCATAGCATAGGCCTTGACGATGTCTTCGCCTGACCGAAGGCCACTGTCAAAGAACAATGGAAAATCGGGCCCGACTGCCTTGCGTATCTGGCCCAACGCAAGGATAGGCGGTGGCGCGCTGTCAAGTTGACGGCCACCGTGGCTGGAAACCTGAATGGCGTCAACGCCAGCCGAAACCAAATGCTTGGCATCCGTTGTGTCCAGCACGCCCTTGACGACGAGCTTGCCTTTCCACTGATCTCGCAAGCGCACCAAATATGCCCAATCGGCGCGGGCGCGCGTTTCTGTGCGATCAAAGGCACCATGCAAACCGCCAAAATTCGCCATTTTCGGCGCGCCATGCGCAAGCGTCGTCAGCGACCAACGGGGATGCATTGCCAAGTCAAGAAACTGTGACGGCCCAATTTTGAACGGCATTTTGAATCCGCGACGGAGTTCGCGCGGGCGGCGTCCGACTTCGGGAACATCCAGCGTCAGAACCAGCGTTTCATAGCCAGCGGTTTGTGCGCGGTTGACCAACGCAATTGTGCCGCTGCCATCGCCGCTAAAGTACAACTGAAACCATGCATTACCATTTGCAGCCATGATCAGGTTTTCGAGTGACGTTGAAGAAACTGTCGAAACACCCAAAGGTGCACCGGTTTTAGCCGCAAGTCTCGCCAGCATCATGTCGGCGTTTGGGCCAGCCAGATTGCACATACCCATCGGACTGGTGCCAAAGGGCAGATCCGCGCGTTTACCGAACACCTGAACGCCAATGTCGCGGTGTTCAACATTGTTCAGTACGCGGGGTTGCAGACGTAGGTTCTGCAAGGTTTGGCGGTTCAGCGCCTCGCCCTGTTCGGTGCCCGCAGCGCCGTCGATGTAATCAAACACCATCCACGGCAGACGGCGGCGCGCCAGACGGCGGGCATCGGTGTAGTCAAAGAAATCTGTCGGCATGACCGTTCCGGTGCCCCCCGTTTACTCAGGCATTGCGCCGGGCGACTTCTTTCATGAAGCGGTCGCGGATGACGACCGGGTCCATCGTGATCACCGGCACTTTTATATTACCGCTTTCACATTTGCAGACAATGATGGTCATTTGGTTGCCTGCCAGGGCCTGCTTCAGTGCCTCGGCCGTGTCTTTCGCCGCGCATTCCACAACGTTGTCGCAACCACATGCCTTCGCCACCGCCGTCAGTGATGTTTTCTTGCCGGCGTAGGTGGGCTGGTCGCCGGTCGAGCCATAGCTGCCGTTATCGATGATCAGCAGGATAAAATTGTCGGCAACATTATTGGCAATCGTCGGCAGGGTGCCAAAATTGGTCAGTACAGACCCATCACCGTCGATCGCGACCACTTTTTCTTTTTGGCAAAGCGCCAAGCCAAGCCCGATTGACGAGGCCAAGCCCATTGTGCCCAACATATAAAAGTTGGTGGGCTGATCGTCGATCATATGCAGTTCCTGACTGGGCAGGCCGATATTGCAAACGACCAGTTGGTCCGAAATCACCGGCGCAATGGCGCGCAAAACTTCTGAGCGGATCATTTTCAGTATCCTTTCCAAAAGGAGGCGTCTGTCAGGATGGCGACCGGCTTGTTGCACATGAATGTATATTTCAGGATAGCGTCCAGTTCCTCGGCGTCGCTTTCGCGGTGAAAATGATAGGTTGGGATATTCAGCTGCGCCAACAGGGCCTTGGTGTGGACAGCCATTTCAACCTGACAAGCCACGGGTTCTCCCAATTCGCCGCGATAAGAAATCAGCATTGGCAGCGGCATACGGTAAAACTGGGTCAGCGTTACCAAGCTGTTGATCGTCACCCCAAGGGCGGTGTTTTGCATGATGATCGCCGGACGTTTGCCGCCCATGAATGCACCCGCGCAAAGCCCGATACCTTCGTCTTCCTTGTTTGACGGAATATGATAGATGCTGGGGCAGTTTTCGATTGCGTCAATCACGCCTGCCAGTTGTTTGCAGGGAACTGTGGTAACGAACTCGATCTTGTTCGCCACCAGATCGGCGACAATTCTTTCATTGATGTTCACGGAAAGCTCCTGTTGGTCAGGGTTGCAAGATGATTTTCGGGGCGGCGTTCAGACCGTTTTTTATGTCCTGATAGGCGCGTGCACCATCGGCAAGCGGGCGGGTTTCGATCGAGTCATGCGGGCCAGGATGGCCTTTAAATATCGCAGTTGCAGTGGCACGAAAATCGTCGGGTGTATAGGTATATGTGCCGATGAAGGTGATTTCCTGCGAGGTCATGCGAACGTATCAAGGGTGTTCGGCACGCGATGGGCGATGCTGGCTTAACGATTATTTACGACCAATCAATTGAAACGGATTATTCGTTAAAAAGCGGTGCCGAGGCTTTTGAGACGTTGTTTGGGGCTATTAGCAAACCGACTGCAATCATTTGCGGCAATGACGTACTGGCTGTTGGTGCTATATCCAAGGCGCTTGATATGGGGCTTTCCGTGCCGCGCGATATCTCGATCGTGGGATTTGATAATATCGAACTTGCGCAGGTAACGTGCCCGCAATTGGCGACGGTTCACGTACCACATGAACAAATGGGCAAAGCGGCGGCCGAGGTGTTGATCAAATTGAAGAATGGCGAGGCATCTGTGGAAAGCGTGATACTTGACACGCATTTTGTTCAGCGTGGATCCTTGGGGGATGCAAGCGAGGTTTAGTTTAAGAGCCAATCAGCGGATTAGGTCGCGCATAGGCGGTCAACTTATCGACGGCTGTGATACGTACAACCTGACCCTCAACTTCAACCCCATGGTCTTTCAGAGATGCAAAAGCGCGGGACAGATTTTCCGGCGTCATATTCAAAAACGAGGCTATTCGGCGCTTTTCCTGAGCCAACTCGAATTCTGCATTTTTGCCGTTTTCAAGAAATGCGCTGTGTAGAAAATTCGCCAGTCGTTCGGTCGAGGTTCTGAGCTTCAGGCCTTTTGTATGCTTGATTGACGCCCGGTAACAGCCGGCGAGTTCGGTGACGATAGCTTTGGCGAACGCTGGATCGACATCAAAAACTGACCGGACGTCTTGCGACGGGATCATGATGATCCGCGATTTCCGTATCGTGCGGGCGGACATCAGATAGGGTCGATCCCTAATTGTCGCAGCAAGAATAAACGTGGCGTTCTCGCATAAAAACGTCATTCCGGTTTCCCGGCCCTGCCATTCACTGAACAACTCGACACAGCCTGACGACACAATATGCAGGAAATCTGCGGACTCGCCTTCGGTAATCAATTCCGTCAGCGGCGGGAAATTCTGAACATAGGCGCCGCGAACCAGCGCTTGAAAGGACGCATCGTCCGTACTTGCAAAAAGTGGATTCGCCCGGATTTCGTCGATATGCCTGGAAACCACGTCATCCCCCGGAAAGTCTCGTGTCTTGATATTTATCAAGCTAATTATGCGATATTGTCAACAGCTAAGCTTGGTAATCTGCAGCACAAAATTGACATCAGTCCTTATCGCCCATAACATTTATCCATAAATACATATTTTCAAACGCTTTTTTTAAATTTTTGATCTGTGTCAATCCACAGTGATTCCGTTTCCTCGTATATCCTGTGGCAAAGCACGCCACATCAGGGCGGCATTGTAAAAGGCGAGGGACGCAAAATGGAGCTACAACACAAAGCAACCCGGCTTTGGGGAAACTTTTTTAACGTCAAAATGGTTCAGATCAGAACCTTCCACATGACGTGGTTTGCGTTCTTTTCGTGTTTCTTCGCGTGGTTCGGCATTGCACCCTTAATGGTGATTGTGCGGGACGAGTTACAGCTTACCAAGTCACAGGTCGGCTGGTCGATCATTGCGTCGGTCGCCATGACCATTCTGGGCCGCTTCTTTATTGGCTGGCTGTGCGACCGGATTGGGCCAAGACTTGCTTATACCTGGTTGCTGGTGTTGGGGGCGTTTCCTGTTGCTGGCATCGGTCTGGCGCACAGCTTTGAAACCTTCCTTTTGTTCCGGCTTGCGATCGGCATTATCGGCGCATCTTTCGTTATCACACAATACCATACATCGGTTATGTTCGCGCCCAACGTCGTGGGAACGGCAAATGCGACAAGTGCTGGTTGGGGGAATTTGGGCGGCGGCGTTACGCAGTTCGTAATGCCGCTTTTGTTTTCGGTCTTTGTCGTAGGCTTTGGGTTTTCCGAGGCCGCAGGCTGGCGTCTTTCGATGGTTGTCGTCGGGATTGTCATTTTTGTCACCGGTATCGCCTATTTTTATCTGACCAAAGACGCGCCTGACGGTAACTATAAGGAATTGCGCGAAAAAGGCCTGATGCTGGAAAAAAAGACGGTGACCGGCGCCTATTTCAACGCAATGCGAGATTACCGCGTCTGGATTCTGTTTTTCGTTTATGCCTCGTGTTTCGGTATCGAACTCACAGTTAACAACGTCGCCGCCTTGTATTTTTATGACTATTTCAACCTCAGCCTTGTGGCAGCAGGTTTGGTGGCCGCCTCATTCGGCTTGATGAACATTTTCGCAAGAACCCTTGGCGGTATCTTTGGCGATAACTTTGCATCGCTCTGGGGCCTGAAAGGACGGACCTACTTTCTGTTCATCGCGCTGCTGGGCGAAGGGCTTGCCCTGATGTTGTTCAGCCAGATGAACGTGCTCTTTCTAGCGATCCCAACCCTGATCCTGTTCTCGCTGTTCACGCAAATGTCTGAAGGGGCAACCTATTCGGTTGTGCCATTCGTGAACAAAAAGGCATTGGGTGCAGTCGCGGGTGTAGTAGGCGCCGGTGGCAATGCCGGCGCAGTGGCCGCGGGTTTTTTGTTCAAGGGTGCGATGGACTGGCATCAGGCCTTTCTGGTGATCGGCGTGCTGGTCACGATTGCCGCATTCCTCGCCTTCTTTGTCCGCTTCTCGGCTGAACAGGAAGATGAAGAACGCGCCGCTTATGAAGCCGCAAATCTTGAAATCCTTCAAGTCCGTGCAGACCGCGCAAATCAGGCGCTGCAACATTCGATCCACGTGATCGAGGAATACAACCGCCATCAGTCGGTCAAATCATAGAACCACTGGCGGCCATTCAAGGCCGCCATTCCTGAAACAAAGGAGAAGACCCTTGGGACAAGATCTAAAAAACTGGAATATCGAGGACAAGAGCTATTGGGCCTCGACCGGTAAGGCCATCGCCACGCGCAACCTGTGGATTTCGATCCCCAGCCTGCTGTGCGGTTTTGCAGTTTGGGTTTACTGGGGCATAATCACGGTTCAGATGCTGAACCTTGGCTTTCCGTTTGAGAAATCATCGCTGTTTACCCTGACGGCTATTGCCGGTCTGACCGGTGCAACCCTGCGCATTCCCTCGACCTTCTTCATTCGCATCGCGGGCGGGCGAAACACCATATTCTTTACAACCGCCCTGTTGATAATTCCGGCTGTGGGGGCAGGTATCGCGCTGCAAGACCCGAACACGCCCTTATGGCAATTCCAGATTCTGGCTTTCCTGTCAGGCATCGGAGGCGGTAACTTTGCCAGCTCGATGTCAAATATCAGTTTCTTCTACCCCAAGAAAATTCAGGGTTTCGCCCTTGGCATGAATGCGGGTCTTGGGAACTTTGGCGTGACCACGATGCAGATTTTGGTGCCACTGGTGATGACTTTCGGTCTGTTCGGCGGTCAGTCGATGACACTGAAAAACACCTCGGGAACGCTGATTGGGAAAATTCCGGCGGGGACTGAAACCTATATTCAAAACGCTGGCTTTGTTTGGCTGCTGCTGTTGGTGCCACTGGCATTTCTTGGCTGGTGGGGCATGAACAATATCCGTGACGAGCATGTTTCGCCAGATATCCCCAACCCAATTGGCGCGTTTTCTATCATCACCGGAATGCTGATCATCGGTTTTGTGACTGCCGCCGCTGGTTTGTGGTTGATGTTGCCAGTTGCCGGGAACGGCAGCGGTTTTGAAGTGTCTAAATGGATCGTGCTGCCAGTGGTCATTGCAGCCACGGTTTTGCTGTTGAAACTGATCCCGGGTGCTGTCGGACAAAACCTGACCCGCCAATACAAGATCTTCGGTAACAAGCACACATGGGCGATGACCGTAATCTATACGATGACCTTTGGATCGTTCATCGGCTACTCTGCCGCAATGGGTCTTTCCCTGAAGGTGGTGTTTGGCTTCCAGCACATCCTGGTTGATGGTGTCTGGACACATAGCACAGCCAATCCGGATGGTCCGTCTGCCTTGATGTTCGCCTGGATGGGGCCGTTTATCGGCGCTTTGATCCGGCCACTTGGCGGCATGATTGCCGACAAATTGGGTGGCGCCAAAGTGACCCAGATAGTCTCGATCGTGATGGTCGCGGCAGCCCTTGGCGTGGCTTACTATATGCAAAAAGCCTATTCCTCGGCCACTCCGCAGGACTATTTCATCCCGTTCCTTGGCTTGTTCCTGATCCTGTTTGCCGCAACTGGCATTGGCAACGGTTCAACCTTCCGCACCATCGCGGTGGCGTTCAACAAAGAACAGGCTGGCCCGGTTCTGGGTTGGACATCGGCTGTTGCCGCTTACGGCGCCTTCATCATCCCACAGGTTTTCGGCGAGCAAATGCAAGCCGGAACTCCGGAATACGCGCTTTACGGTTTCGCGATCTTCTATGCGGTCTGCATCGTGATCAACTGGTGGTTCTACCTGCGCCCGGGCGCATACATTCAGAACCCGTAAACCCTGACCTTTCGCGCCAGCAGGATTGCTTGCTGGCGCATCCCTCAATTCGGAGAAAAACAATGAGCCATTTGCTTGATCGCCTGAACTTCCTGAAAAGCAACCGTGTCGGGACTTTTGCGAACGGCCACGGTCAAACCACCACGGAAAACCGCGACTGGGAGGACGTGTATCGCAATCGCTGGCGGCATGACAAAATCGTCCGCTCGACCCACGGGGTTAACTGCACCGGATCTTGCAGCTGGAAGATCTATGTAAAATCCGGCATCGTAACGTGGGAAACCCAGCAAACCGACTATCCGCGTACCCGCGCCGGATTGCCGAACCATGAACCACGTGGCTGTGCCCGTGGTGCCAGTTACAGTTGGTATCTTTATTCCGCCAACCGGGTGAAAACCCCATTGATCCGTTCGCGCTTGTTGAAGGCCTATCGCAAGATGCGTGAAACCCTGGGCCCTATCGAGGCTTGGGCCAAGTTACAGGCCGATCCGATCCTGCGCGGCCAATACGTCAAAACCCGTGGCAAGGGTGGTTTCGTGCGCGCTGATTGGGACGAAGCGACCGAGATTATCGCCGCCGCCAATGCCTATACCGCCAAAACCTATGGCCCGGACCGGGTGTTCGGCTTTTCGCCGATCCCCGCGATGTCGATGGTCAGCTACGCTGCCGGGTCGCGCTATCTGTCGCTGATGGGCGGCACTTGCATGAGCTTTTACGACTGGTATTGCGACCTGCCACCAGCCTCGCCGATGACATGGGGCGAACAAACCGACGTGCCAGAAAGCGCCGATTGGTTCAACGCGGGCTTCTTACTGTTATGGGGCAGCAACGTCCCGCAAACCCGCACACCGGATGCACATTTTTACACCGAGGCGCGGTATCGCGGCGCCAAATCCGCGGTGATTTGTCCTGACTATTCCGAAGCGGCCAAGTTTGGCGACATCTGGCTAGCCCCAAAACAGGGCACCGATGCGGCGCTGGCAATGGCAATGGGTCACGTGATCCTGCGCGAGTTTCATTTGGACAACCAGACCCCCTATTTCGAGGATTACATCCGCCGTTATTCTGACATGCCAATGCTGGTGCGTCTGGTTGAACAAGACGGCAAACTTGTGCCGGGCCGGATGCTGCGGGCTGATGATTTCAGTGATAAACTGAAAGAAGAAAATAACCCGGAATGGAAGACCATCGCGCTGGACCGCAATACCGGCAATCCTATTGCGCCCAATGGTTCGGTTGGGTTCCGTTGGGGCCAGAAGGGCAAGTGGAACCTTGAACAAAAGACCGGTGGAAAGGACGTTGAACTGCGCCTTTCCATGGTGCTCGAAGAAAATCACGACGAAATCGTCGGCGTGGATTTCCCATATTTCGGCGGCGAGGCGACCAAGCATTTCACCAAATGCGACCACCCCTCGATCCTGACCCGCAACGTTCCGGTTCGCAAACTGAAACTGGCGGATGGCGAGGCGTTTGTGGCAACCGTGTTCGATCTGTTCTGCGCCAATTACGGATTGGATCGCGGGTTGGGCGGCGGGTTCGTCTCAAAGAATTACGACGAAGACCTGCCGTTCACACCTGCTTGGGCCGAAAAAATCACCGGCGTTCCACGCGATCAAATCATCACGGTCGCGCGCGAATTCGCGCTGAATGCTGAAAAAACCAACGGCAAGTCGATGGTCATTCTGGGGGCTGGTCTGAACCACTGGTACCACATGGATATGAACTATCGCGGTATCATCAATATGTTGGTGATGTGCGGCTGCGTCGGTCAATCCGGTGGTGGCTGGTCGCATTACGTCGGGCAGGAAAAACTACGCCCGCAAACCGGTTGGGCGCCGCTGGCCTTTGCGCTGGATTGGGCGCGGCCACCGCGGCACATGAATTCGACCAGCGCGTGGTATGCGCATACGGATCAGTGGCGTTATGAAACCCTAAAAGCCGGGGAAATCCTGTCACCAACAGCGCCCAAGGGCGATTGGGACAAGGCCAGCCTGATAGATTACAACATCCGCGCCGAACGTATGGGCTGGCTGCCCAGCGCACCTGCGTTGAAAACCAATCCCCTAGACGTGGCCAAGGCCGCCAAAAAAGCGGGCAAAGACATCCCGGCTTTTGTGACCGACCAGTTGGTGTCAGGCAAACTGGAAATGTCCTGCGAAGACCCGGATGCCCCGGAAAACTGGCCGCGTAATTTGTTTGTGTGGCGGTCTAATCTGTTGGGCTCGTCTGGCAAAGGCCATGAATATTTCCTCAAGCATCTGTTGGGCACCGATCACGGGGTTCTTGGCAAGGATCTTGGCGAAGAAGGCGGCGTGAAACCGATCGAGGCTAAATGGCATGCCGAGGCTCCGAAGGGCAAACTCGATCTGCTGGTGACGATTGATTTCAGGATGTCCACCACGGCGGTTTATTCCGATATCGTGCTGCCAACCGCATCCTGGTACGAAAAGAACGACCTGAACACATCTGACATGCACCCGTTCATTCACCCGCTGCAGGCGGCTGTTGACGCAGCTTATGAAAGCAAATCGGATTGGGATATCTTCAAAACCATCGCGCGAAAATTCAGTGAAATCGTTCCCGGATATCTGGGCGAAGAGACCGATATCGTATGCTTGCCGATCCTGCACGACACGCCTGCGGAAATCGCACAGGATCAGGTGAGGGACTGGAAACTGGGCGAATGCGATCTGATCCCCGGAAAAACAGCGCCGAGCTTCATTCCGGTCATCCGCGATTACCCCAACCTTTACAAACGCTTCACAGCCGTAGGTCCGTTACTGGATAAGGTCGGTAACGGCGGGAAAGGTATCAGTTGGGACACCAAAGTCGAGGTCCAGCATTTGCGCGATCTCAATGGTGTTGTGACTGAGGACGGCGTCACCAAAGGCATGGCCAAGATCGAAACCGATATCGACGCCTGTGAAGTGATCCTGATGCTGGCCCCTGAAACAAACGGCGAGGTTGCCGTTAAAGCCTGGGAGGCGCTGGGCGAAAATACCGGCATCGACCACACGCATCTGGCACGCCCGAAAGCGGATGAGAAAATCCGTTTCCGCGATGTGGCGGCGCAACCGCGCAAGATCATTTCATCCCCAACATGGTCGGGCATTGAAAGCGAACATGTATGTTACAATGCAGGTTACACCAACGTCCACGAGCTGATCCCATGGCGGACTCTGTCAGGGCGGCAGCAACTTTATCAGGACCATCTGTGGATGCGTGCGTTTGGCGAAGGGTTCTGCACCTGGCGCCCTCCGGTTGACCTGAAAACCATCACCACGGCGGTTAACGCGTCTGCACGGGATAACGAACCGCACCTGATCCTGAACTTCATCACCCCACACCAGAAATGGGGGATCCATTCAACCTATTCCGACAACCTGCTGATGCTGACGCTGAATCGGGGCGGACCGGTCGTCTGGCTTTCAGAAGTGGACGCCAAAAAGGCTGGCATCGTCGATAACGACTGGGTCGAAGCCTATAACGTCAACGGCGCATTGACCGCCCGAGCGGTAGTCAGCCAGCGGATGAAAGAAGGCACGCTGTTCATGTATCACGCACAGGAAAAGATCGTGAATACACCGGGGTCACAACAGACTGGCAACCGGGGTGGCATCCATAACTCGGTCACCCGCGCCACGTTGAAGCCGACGCATATGATCGGCGGCTATGCCCAGCAATCCTATGGCTTCAACTATTACGGAACCGTCGGCAGCAACCGCGACGAGTTCGTGATCCTACGCAAAATGACCAAGATCGACTGGCTGGATAAGCCCGCAAAAGTGGAGGCCTCGACATGAAAGTCCGTGCACAAATCGGCATGGTGCTGAACCTTGATAAGTGTATCGGGTGTCACACTTGCTCTGTCACCTGCAAGAACGTCTGGACCAGCCGTGACGGGGTTGAATACGCTTGGTTCAACAATGTCGAAACCAAGCCGGGCGTCGGTTATCCGAAAGATTGGGAAAACCAAAAGCGTTGGAATGGTGGCTGGGAGCGGACCAAATCCGGTAAGTTGCAGCCCAAGCAGGGCGCAAAGTGGCGTATTTTGGCGAATATCTTTGCCAATCCTGATCTGCCGGAAATCGACGATTTTTATGAACCGTTTGATTTTGACTATGATCACCTGAAATCAGCCCCCGAAATGGAAGCTTTTCCAACCGCGCGCCCGCGTTCAAAAATCTCGGGCCTGCGAATGGAAAAAATCGAAAACGGCCCGAACTGGGAGGAAATTCTGGGCGGTGAATTCGAAAAGCGCTCAAAGGATTACAATTTCGAAGGCATTCAAAAGGAAATCTACGGCGAATACGAAAACACCTTCATGATGTATTTGCCACGTCTGTGCGAACACTGCCTGAACCCGTCTTGTGCAGCATCCTGCCCATCGGGTGCGATCTATAAGCGCGAGGAAGATGGCATTGTTCTGATCGATCAGGAAAAATGCCGTGGCTGGCGCATGTGCGTCTCGGGCTGCCCTTACAAAAAGATCTATTACAACTGGGAAAGCGGTAAGTCGGAAAAATGCACGTTCTGTTACCCACGGATTGAAAGCGGCCTGCCGACCGTCTGTTCGGAAACCTGCGTTGGGCGCATCCGGTATTTGGGTGTGATGCTTTATGATCAGGACAAAATCGCCGAGGCCGCCTCGGTTGAAAACGAAACCGATCTATACGATGCACAGCTTGGTGTTTTCCTTGATCCCAACGATCCTGAAGTACAGGCCGCAGCTCGTGCCGAGGGAATATCTGAGGAATGGATTGCATCGGCAATCAAATCGCCGGTTTGGAAAATGGCGATGGATTGGAAGGTCGCCTTTCCATTGCATCCCGAATACCGGACGCTGCCGATGGTTTGGTACATCCCGCCGCTTAGCCCGATCAAAAATGCAGCCGCAGCCGGTAAGATCGGTGTTGACCGGGAAATGCCGGATGTGAAATCTTTGCGCATCCCGGTGCAGTATTTGGCCAATATGTTGACAGCAGGCGACGAAGCGCCGGTCATCAGTGCCTTGGAGCGGATGCTGGCGATGCGTGGGTATATGCGCAGCAAGACCATTGACGGTGTGATTGATATCGGCATCGCCAAACGCGTCGGGCTGGAGCCGCAGGATATCGAGGACATGTATAAAATCCTGGCCCTTGCGGATTATGAAGACCGGTTTGTCGTTCCCACAGCACATCGCGAAGTGGTTCAGGATGCCTATGACCTGCGTAGTGGCTGTGGCTTTACTGACGGGAACGGATGCTCCACCGGATCAAGCGGCGGCAAACTGTTTGGCAGCCGGAAATTTGTCACCCCAACGGAGGCTTTCTGATGAGCAAGACATTCAAAGCGCTTTCCGCGTTGCTGTGCTATCCCAGCGACGACCTGAAAGAAGCGAGTGACGAGATCGGGGCGGTTCTGACGACCGAGGCGATTCTCTCCCCAGCCTCGATCACGGCCTTACAACCGCTGCTGCTCGACCTCAAGGTCATGGATCTTTACGATCTTCAGGAACGGTATGTTCTGTTGTTTGACCGGTCCCGAACCTTGTCGCTGAACCTGTTCGAACACATCCACGGCGAAGGCCGTGACCGGGGCGGTGCGATGGTTGATCTGCTGGAAACCTATCGCGCTGGTGGGTTTGATCTTGTGTCGACCGAATTGCCTGACCATCTGCCGATCTTGCTTGAATATTTGTCAAACCGGTCCGTCGCCGATGCCAAGGAAATGTTGCAGGATGCAGGCCATATCCTTGCAGCACTTGCCACGCGTCTTATGCGGCGCGAAAGCACCTATGCGGCTGTGTTCACCGCATTGACCGAGTTCGCAGCGATTGAAACAGACAGCACCGATGTCACCGAGCTTTTGAAGGTTGCTGATGACGATCCGGAAGATCTGGAAGCCCTGGATTCAGTCTGGGAAGAGGCTGAAGTAACCTTTGGCCCAAGCGCTGATGCCGGCTGTCCGGTCAGCCGTGATCTGTTGGCCAAGATGGACCCAACTCCGCCAAAACTGCACCCGGCTCGCCCGGCTGCGCTTCAGAACTAGGAGGCGAAAATGCACCAGTTTCTATTCGGAACTTTCCCTTATATCGCGCTGACGATCCTGCTTGTCGGATCGGTCGCCCGGTACGAACGCGATCCCTTCACCTGGAAATCCAGTTCAAGCCAGTTGCTGCGGCGCAAACAGCTGATCTGGGGATCAATCCTGTTTCACGTCGGGGTTTTGATCATTCTGGCAGGACACTTGTTTGGGCTTTTGCTGCCGATCGAACTTTACGACGCTTTTGGCGTAAGCCACACGCTGAAACAATTGCTGGCCGCCATCGGTGGCGGCATCGCCGGTGTTATGGCGCTTGTGGGTGGGGTGATGCTGGCGCATCGGCGTTTGACCGACGCGCGGGTTCGGGCGACGTCAAGCTTTGCGGATACGGCAATTATCCTGATCCTGATTGTGCAATTACTGCTGGGGATTGCCACAGTTCCAGTCAGCCTCGGACATCTGGACGGGCATGAAATGGCCAAACTCATGGCATGGGCCAACGGGATTGTCACGTTTGACGGAAATGCCGCCGGTTACATCGAACACGCGAACATAATCTTCAAAACCCACATTGTTCTGGGTCTGACGATTTTTGCACTGTTCCCGTTCACCCGTCTGGTTCACATGCTGTCTGCACCCATCCGCTATCTGTGGCGGCCGGGCTATCAGATCGTTCGCACCCGGCGCAAAAAAGCTTGAAGGAGGCGCAAATCATGAAACCATTTTTTCCAGACGTGTTTGTAAACGGCACCCTGATCCCTTCGGCAGCGATTGCTGCCGAGGCCCAGAACCACAGAGCCCCGAAAGACAAACCGGGCCTTGCGTGGCGCGCTGCGGCGCGGGCATTGGTTGTGCGAAAACTTTTGCTGCAAGCCGCTGCCGACAAGGGCCTTGTGCCCGATCCGCGCCAGTTGGATACCGACAAGCGCGAGACTGAAGAAGAGGCGTTGATCCGCGCCTATCTGGACATTGAACTGAATCCACGATCCGTTTCCGCAACCGTTGAACCGGCGGATGCCCGCCTGAGCGTCGAAAAGATCGCTTGGGCTAAGGCCGCACAGGAATTGGTTAAAGCGCTGGTTACTAAGGCGGAAATCACCGGAGTGGACATGGCGCAACCGTCCTAGGCTGACAGGCTAAGATCGAAAGTTACTATGGCTATTTTGTCCGCGCCTAGCTAAGAAAGTTCTGAAATTGAGGGAGATTTCGGCAGGCAACGCCCTTTGCCGCCAACCTTATGCAGCGGAAGTGACTGATTTGGCCAACCACCTATACCAAAATGATTTGCCCGACGGACTGGACCTTGGCCCGGTTGTGGCGATTGATTGTGAAACCATGGGCTTGAACCCGCCGGTGGCCATGCGGTGTTCATTGACGCGCGCGCCTGGCTGCCGCATATCCCTTCGTTGCAATACCCTGGCCAAGCATTGGCTGTGGCGCTTTATGAATTAGGCGGAATTCGCGGGTGCGAGATCGGGACTGTTATGTTTGGAGCGCATCCGGACGGAACCGAAACGCCCGCGGCCATGGATCTTGTGCGGCTCGCTATCCCCCGGCGGACCTATACCCAAAGCCATGCCGACTACTTGGTCGAGGTGTTCGAAGAACTGGTTGCGCTCAAGGATGGTCTGACGGGATTTCAGATCGTAAAGCAACCCGATCTGATGCGACATTTCACCTGCCGGTTTGAAAGGCTTCAACACTGACCTGCCAAGCGGGCATCAATTCGATAGAATCCTGTGTCTTCCGCGCAGTGAAACCACCGCGCGGAAGACTGTCGCGGTCCTGCATGTGATTTTCGCGCCAGATCCACTATCGCCGAAAGAATTTTCCCCGCTGCAGGTGCTGTCAGACGAATGCGAACCCGTCTCTGCAAGGACAGTGAAGTACCCTTTATGCCGTACCGAGGCTATCCGAGCGCCTCGCGCAGCGAAGTCGCCACCGAGTCCGCTGCACTTCTGACCGGGTCTGCGGCAAGGTGTGCGTATCGCGCGGTGGTCTGCACCTGCGTGTGGCCCAGCAGCTTGCCGATCATCGGCAGCCCCTGACCCGACGCCACGGCCGTCGATGCAAACGTGTGGCGTAGGTCGTGAATACGAACATCCTTTAGACCCGCTCGGGCGCGGGTGCGCTGCCAGAAGGGCTGCATGTCACTGAGTGACTTCCCGGGCAAGGTGCCAGTGATAACCCAAGGGTTGCCATGGATGCGCTGGGCGGTTTGCAGGCATTCGACTGCAGGTGTCCCAAGGTGGACGGTTTTCTTGCCACTCTTGGAATCCGGTAGGCGTAGGGCGTGTTCGTTGAAATCGACATACTCCCATTTCAGGGACATGATCTCGCCAAGCCGACATCCGGTCAGGATCAACAGGCGCGCGGCAAGAATGGCGGAGGGCAGTTCGATCCCTTCGATTTCCATCTCTCGCAAAACGTCACCGATCCGCCGCAGCTCAGCCGCGCTAAGAAACCGCTCACGCTTCTCCTCGGGGTATTTCCGGATGTGCTTGCGCGGGTTCGATCCATCTGGGCGTAACCCCCACATCTCCGCCAACACGAACATCTTGGAAACCACCTCGAGGCAGCGGTTTGCCTGATAGGGGATATGCCGCAGATCGTGATGAAACTTCGCCACATCGGCACGGGTGATTTCCGGTACGGCCAATCGGCCGAGCGCGGGCAAGATGAAGCGTCTGAGATTGCCGCGATATTCCTTCGCAGTGCTGGCTTTAAGGCGCACCGCGATGTGTTCCTTGTCGAAGCGCTCCGCCAGATCGCTGACGGTGGCGGCATTGCGATTGGCAGCCCGAACAGCTGCAGGATCCTCGCCATTCTTGACGGCGGCGATGATCGTAATCGCCCGGGTGCGCGCCTGATCGCAGGTCAGGACCGTGCTGGGCCCGAGGCTCATGCGTCGCGGTCGTCGCCCTGCGCGATACTGGACCACGAAGCTTTTGCGCCCGCTGGGCATTACGCGCAGACCGAACCCAGGGATGTTCTCGTCCCAGAGGAAGAATTCGGTCACTTGAGGTTCGGTGGCGTCGATAATTCGTTTGGTTAATTTGGGCATGGTGGCAAGCCTTCCGGTTCTTTCTGCTCTACAGTGCGGAAGGCAGGGTGATAGTCAACGAACACATTGAAATTACGAAAGAAAAGGAAAGTCTGCGCGAAGCTTCGCAGGCGTTTTCGCGCGGTGGTACGGGGTAGGGGGAGGCATTGCGAATCAGGGCGCTAGTTACGCGGTGGCCAGTGTGGCGCTCACCCGCGTTACAGTTTAACGTCCGAAAGACAAAATGGGTGAATATGGGAATTTGATGGCGATGCGAAGCAAGAAGCAATCGATGGGCGACGGAGCGATGCGTGC